>Ga0209284_10000261_pt1 | contig 85753 bp, 79 predicted proteins | sample FRY03_FD_187211 | JGI IMG/M metagenome (GOLD analysis project Ga0209284, IMG submission 187211) | Freshwater microbial communities from Lake Fryxell liftoff mats and glacier meltwater in Antarctica - FRY-03 (SPAdes) (version 2) | ecosystem: Environmental > Aquatic > Freshwater > Ice > Glacier... | reverse complement strand
TCCAGAGACGGGCTTACGGACTGCGCGACGAAGAATATCTACGGCTCAAGGTCCTCACCTGCATGCTGCCGGCGCTCTGAAATGCTTCAAATTCACCCACTCGATTACCTGATGAGCCTCTATTATGTTGTTACCGCCCCGAGCATTCGACAAGAGATTGAAGGACTTGGGTATGGTTCTGCCCAACCAAACGTTAGCCCTTCGCTGATTCAGAGCGTAACGGTGCCTTTGCCGCCAATCGCCTACCAGCAGGCCATCGCCGCCATCCTCGGCGCGCTTGACGACAAGATCGAGTTGAACCGGCGGATGAACGAGACGCTGGAGGCGGTGGCGCGGGCGATCTTCAAGGATTGGTTCGTCGATTTCGGCCCGACATGCGCCAAGATGGAAGGCCGCGCGCCCTATCTCGCGCAAGACATCTGGTCACTCTTCCCCGACCGCCTCGACGAAGACGGCAAACCGGAAGGATGGGTCTTTGGAACACTTGGCGATGTGGCACAGCAGGTCGGAGAGTCCGTAAAGCCGGAATCTCTTGACCCTAGCACTCCCTACATCGGCCTGGAACACATGCCCAGAAAGTCGATTGCCTTGTCCGATTGGGAAGGCGCTGGCAAGGTAACGAGCGGCAAACTCGCTTTTCGCAAGGGCGACTTTTTGTTTGGGAAGCTTCGGCCCTATTTCCACAAGGTCGGTATCGCACCGCTCCATGGCATTTGTTCTACCGACATTGTCGTGCTGAATGCCCGTGAACGGAAAGCAGCTGCATTCGTTCTGGCTTGCATCTCGCAAGATGAGTTTGTTGCTTTCACGGACAGAACATCTGATGGCACGAAGATGCCGCGGACCAGTTGGGGCCGCATGGAGCGATACGGCCTATGCCTCCCAAGCGGACCAGCATTCGAAGCCTTCAACGCCTGTGTAGAACCGATGCTGGATCGCGTCGTTTCAAACATTCACGAGTCTCGCGCACTCGCTGCCACCCGCGATTTCCTCCTTCCGAAGCTCATGTCGGGCGAGGTTCGCGTCAAGGACGCTGAAAAGATCGTCAGGGAGGCCACATGACGCGCGCGGCTGTCCGTCCCGAACTGGTGCGCTGGGCGCGGGAACGGGCCGGGATCGCTTATGCCGACGAAATGGTAGGCCGTTTCCCGAAGCTGGCCGAATGGGAAGCAGGCGACGCACAACCAACGCTCAAGCAGTTGGAAGACTTCGCGCACGCCGTTCATGTGCCGGTCGGCTATCTCTTCCTCGCCGCACCGCCGGAAGAACCGCTACCTATCCCGGATTTCCGCACCCATGACGGGCGCGGGGTTCGGCGCGCCAGCCCAGACCTGCTCGACATGCTCTATGCCTGCCAGGAACGGCAGGGCTGGTATCGCGACTTCGCGCTGACGGTGCGTCTGCCCGAGGCGACCTTCGTCAGCAGCGCGACCTTAAGCGACAGGCCCGAAGACGTGGCGGCGCGCATGGCTCAAATGCTGGGGTTCGATGTAGCCGCAAGGGCCGCCTGCCACACGTGGGAAGAAGCGCTGCGACTCTTCATTGCACAAGCCGATAGGATCGGCGTGTTGGTGATGGTGAGCGGCGTTGTGCTTAGCAACAACCGCCGCACGCTCGATCCGGAGGAGTTCCGCGGCTTCGCGCTCGCTGACAAGCGCGCACCTCTGATATTCGTCAACGGGACAGATACGAAATCCGGCCAGATGTTCACACTGGCGCATGAGCTGGCGCATCTCTGGCTCGGCGCTTCGGCTGTCTCCGATGCGAGCGCTGCGCCGCTCAACGGCTATCGCCGCGAGGAGGTCTGGTGCAACGCGGTCGCGGCCGAGCTTCTGGTGCCACTCGTGGCGTTGCGGCCCGCGCTTCGGCCCGACGAACCGCTCGACCAATCGCTGCAACGGCTTGCCCGGCAATTCAAGGTCAGCACGCTTGTGGTCCTGCGGCGGTTGCTCGATGTGGGGGCGCTTGACCGGTCCGCCTTTGACCGCGCCTGGGCCAGTGAACGCGCCCGCCTGCGCGAACTTGGCAAGGCAAGCGCCGGTGGCGGCGACTTTTATCGCACGACGCTTTCGCGCGTCAGCCGCCGGTTTGCGCGCGCGCTCGTTGAAAGCACGCTGGAAGGACAGACGCTCTATCGCGACGCGTTCCGCATGCTTGGTGTCAAGAAGACGGAGACGTTCAACAATATCGGCCGAGAAGTGGGGATGGTGCTTTGACCCGCTTCCTGCTCGACACGAACATCTTCATTCAGGCGAAAAATCTGCACTACGGGTTCGATTTCTGCCCGGCTTTCTGGGAGTGGCTCATCGCCCAGAATGCCGCCGGCCACGTCGCCAGCATCGACAAGGTGGGCGATGAATTGCAGGCCGGCGGTGACGATCTCTCCGATTGGGCAACTGCGCGCGGTCGCGCCTTCTTTCTTCCGCCGGACGATTCGGTGGTGCCCGCCCTTGCCCGTGTAAGCGGATGGGCCACAGGCCAGACCTATGAGGCTGCGACGATTGCGACGTTTCTTCAGGTCGCAGACTACTGGCTGGTTGCGCATGCGCTGGCGCACGATCTTGTTGTCGTGACCCACGAGGTTCCCTCGGATTCGACGCGCAAGATCAAGATACCCAACGCCTGCATCGGGTTGGGCCTCAACTGCATCAGCCCCTATGAAATGCTCCGACGCGAACGCGCCCGTTTCGTTCTCGGGCCAGCACCGAGGGCGGCATGAGCGCCGATTGGTATCCCGGGATCAAGGCTTTCAGCACGCACTGGCGTCATGCGCCGATGTTGCAACAAACGTTCGAGACCTTGGAACGCGAATTCGCCGACGAGAACGACGCCTGCATCGACGCGGCCAAGGGCTTTGTGGAATGTGCGTGCCGATTGCTGATCCGGGAGTTGGACGATCCGGTAAGTCCGAAGATGCCTACCGCACCCGATACCGCGCTTGGGGAATTGGTTGGCCTTGCGACGCGCATGCTTGATCTGGGAACGGTTCGGCATCGTGCGTTTTCAGATCTGATAAAGCAGCACAACAAGCTTACCGATACGCTCCGGGTTTTGCGCAATGAAGCCGGAACGGTTAGCCACGGTAAAGATGGTTTCATTGCGAAACTTTCTGCGCATCATCGACGCTCGGCGTTGCTCGCGGCGGATGCGATCGTCACGTTCCTTCATGAGGCCTATCTCGAACGGGAGCCCGATCCTGTTCGCACATTCGAACCCTACGAGCGGTTTGAGGCATCGAACGCCATCATCGATGAGTTCGCCACTTTGAGGGCAGACCTCGACGAGGAAGGATTTATCCGAGCTATTGTCGTCCTTCCCGATGGTGAAGAAGTGCCGCTGGCGATTGAAACGTCTCGCCTGCTCTTCGGGGTGGACCGCGAAGCCTACAAACTCGTGCTCAATGCATGTCGTGAAGCGAAGGCCGCTGCGCCTCAAGACGCGGAGGTCGCCTGATGGCCTATCTTTCCGAAGCCGCCGTTGAACAGGTGGTGCTCGATCATCTCGCTGGTCTTGGATATGCAATTGCTACCGACGCCGAGATCGGCCCGGATGGAAAGGCACCCGAACGGGAAGCATATGCCGATGTCATTCTGCAAAAGCGTCTGATTGCCGCGATCGAGAAGCTGAACCCTGCGATCCCGCTTGAGGCGCGCGGCGATGCGTTGCGGAAGGTGCTGGCCACGGAAAAACCCTCGCTCGTCGAAGAGAACCGCCGCCTGCATAAGCTGATGGTCGAAGGCGTCGATGTCGAGTTCTACAGCGAGGATGGGACGATCCGCGGCGACAAGGTTCGCCTGATCGATTTCGACGATCTCGCCGCGAACGACTGGCTGGCGTCCGGTCAGTTCACGGTGATTGAAGGAAGCATCAACCGCCGTCCGGATATTGTCGTTTTCATTAACGGCCTGCCGCTCGGTGTGATCGAGCTTAAGGCACCCGGCGGCGAAAACGCCACGCTTGCAGGCGCGCACAACCAGCTTCAAACCTACAAGGCGCAGATCCCTTCGCTCTTCCGGACGAACGCCGTCCTTGTCACCTCGGATGGCATCACCGCGCGCGTGGGCTCGCTGACCGCCGATCAAGAGCGCTTCATGCCCTGGCGCACCACGGACGGGAAAGTCATTGCCGCGAAAGGTCAGCCGGAACTCAACATCCTTATCGAAGGCATTTTCGATCACCGCCGCCTGCTCGACCTGCTTCATGATTTCACCGTTTTCGGCGAAACAGGTTCTGGGCTGACAAAGATCATCGCGGGTTATCACCAGTTCCATGCCGTGGGACACGCCGTTGAGAAGACGGTTGAAGCTTCGGCGCCGCAGGGCGATCGAAAGGTCGGTGTGATCTGGCACACGCAGGGGTCGGGCAAGAGCCTGTTGATGGCTTTCTATGCCGGGCAGCTTGTGCGGCGTCCCGAGCTTGAAAATCCGACTATCGTCGTCATCACCGATCGTAACGATCTCGACGATCAGCTTTTCGGCACGTTCTCGATGTGCCGCGACCTGATCCGGCAAACGCCCATTCAGGCTGACAGCCGGGACGACCTGCAATCAGCGCTCAGCCGTGCCTCGGGCGGTGTGATCTTCACAACCATTCAGAAATTCTCGCCCGCGACTGGCGAGGCGATCTATCCGATCCTCTCCGATCGCCGGAACATCGTCGTGATCGCCGACGAGGCGCACCGGAGCCAATACGGCTTCAAGGCACGGATCGAACAGAAAACAGGCGAGATCGCCTATGGCTTCGCGAAGTATCTGCGCGACGCCTTGCCCAACGCATCCTTCATCGGGTTCACGGGAACGCCGATCGAAAAGGACGACGTGAACACGCCAGCCGTGTTCGGCGAATACATCGACGTTTACGACATCAGCCGGGCGGTTGAAGACGGCGCCACGGTGCCGATCTATTACGAAAGCCGCCTTGCTCGCATCGAGCTTCCTGATGAGGAAAAGCCGAAGATCGATGCCGAGATCGAGGAGCTGACCGAAGACGAGGCGACGACCGAACAGGAGCGCATTAAGCGCAAATGGGCGACCGTTGAGGCGCTGGTCGGCTCTGAGAAGCGGCTCGTTATGGTCGCAGCCGATCTGGTGCGGCACTTCGAGGATCGCGTCGGGGCCTTGGATGGCAAGGCGATGGTGGTCTGCATGAGCCGTCGCATCTGCGTCGCTCTCTACAACCAGATCGTCGCGCTTCGGCCCGATTGGCATAGCGACGATGACGCCGCCGGAACGATCAAGGTTGTTATGACGGGGTCGGCGGCCGATCCTCAAGGCTGGCAACCGCATATCGGGACCAAAGCGCGCCGCGATCTTCTGGCGAAGCGCGCAAAAGACCCGAAGGACGCGCTCAAGCTCGTGATCGTGCGGGATATGTGGCTGACCGGCTTCGACGCGCCGTCGATGCACACGATGTATATCGACAAGCCGATGAAGGGCCATGGGCTGATGCAGGCGATTGCCCGGGTGAACCGCGTGTTCCGCGACAAGCCTGCCGGCCTGGTAGTGGACTATATCGGGATTGCGCAGAACCTGAAGAACGCGCTGGGCCAATATTCCGGTTCGGATCGGCGCCAGGCGGGGATCGACCAGGCGGAAGCGGTCGCGGTGCTGCTTGAGAAGTACGAAGTCGTGAAGGCGATGTATCACGGATTCGACTATGCGCGTGGATTGGCCGGCACGCCGCATGAACGCCTCGTCGTGCTTGCCGAAGCCATCGAGTGGATACTTGGTCGCCAACACGAAGCTGCTGCTAGGGAAACCAGCGAGGATGGGAAGCGCCGCGAGAACCGCCGTTATCAGGACGCAGTGCTCACTCTCTCCAAGGCGTTTGCCTTGGCGTCGGCAAGCGACGAGGCGCGCGATATAAGGGATGAAGTCGGTTTCTTCCAGACGGTTCGTGCCGCCCTCGTGAAGTCGGCCGACGGCGCAGGAAAGAGCACTGCCGACCGCGAGTTCGCAATTCAGCAAATATTGGATCGGGCGGTCGTCTCAACAGAGATCGTTGATATCCTTGCAGCCGCTGGAATCACGACGCCGGACATTTCTATCCTGTCTGACGAATTCCTTGCGGAGATACAGCAGCTCGAAAAAAAGAACCTTGCGCTTGAAGCCCTACGCAAGCTGCTGAACGATGAAATTCGTTCACGCAGCAAGACAAACGTAGTCGAGACTAAACGCTTTTCCGAGCGCCTGGAAGCCGCGATCGCGCGATACCATACGAACGCGATCAGCACTGTCGAGGTGTTACAGGAACTGATTGATCTCGCGAAGGAGGTCCGGGCCGCTCGTAGGCGGGGCGAGGATGAAGGGTTGTCGCAAGACGAGATCGCCTTCTATGACGCCTTGGCTGAAAGCGAGAGTGCCGTCGAACTGATGGGCAACGACTCGCTCAAGGTGATCGCCCACGAACTCCTCGTCAGCCTAAAAGGCAGCGTTTCAGTGGACTGGGCGCACCGTGAAAGCGCGCGAGCGCGGATGCGCGTGCTGGTGAAGCGAATCCTGCGCAAGCACGGTTTTCCGCCTGACCTTCAGGACGAAGCGGTTCAGACGGTCCTCCGACAGGCAGAAGCCTTATCGGCAGCATGGGCTGTGTGACGATCAAAAGGCGTCGGGCCTATAGCGCTATAGCGTAGACATAGTGCTCATCATCGTTGTTCGTGGCCCGCCACTTTTGGATGAAAAATCCCGTATTTGTTGGGATTTCTTGGAGTCAGGCAGCGTCTACCCGCCATTCTACCCACACTCGTTGACAGGTCTCCGTGGAGTTGCAGAGTGCGGACTCGCTGTGAATGAAGGTGCCCGTAGTCGGCCTACCGTACGCCGCTGGGCCTCGCGCGTGTAATGCGCGGAAACGACCTCCTCGGCTCCACGCTTGCAAGGACTGCACGGCGGGCGAGGGGCATCAAGACGCCCGCGGGCCGCAGCGAGTGGCAGCCGGTGCAGGTGTTGAGGCTGACCGTGAAAAGTTCATTCCTGGGCCCCGTTATCAATCATCCGTGAGCCCGGGTGCTGCGGAGCGCACGTACTTGATGTTCTTGCAGTTCGAGGGCAGGCTCTTTTTCGAGGGGAGCATGCACTATGGATGACAAGTTAGATGATCAGCCCAAGGCGGTTAAGGTTAAGCGAGTTTACGTCACGCCGATTTTGATGCGCCTGGGAACGCTGGCGGAGTTGACGCGCAGTGTGGGGGCCATTGGCGCCAAAGACAGTCAACAGACGGGCAACGTAAAAAGAACAAGCATGTCGAAAGCCGCTTTTCTCGGCGCCATCGGCGGGCTGCGGCCTCGCCTACAGCAACTCGGCCTCGCCCGTGGGTCGTGACGTTGGCCGGGATCGCCAGGACCCTGCAGGCGAGGGGCATCAAGACGCCCGTCGCAGCGAATGGCAGCCGGTGCAGGTGTCGAGGTTGCCGCGGCTCGCTGAAATGCACAATTTCTGCGATTAGCATAGCTTCTGCGAAATAAGAAAATCCGACCAGCCGAAAGCGCCGTAACCCGGCAGCAAGATTGGAATCTAGTCGGAGATTCGGGATGATCTACAACGTCGACCCTTTCCACCTCTTCACGGTCGCAGTCATCACGGCCGTTGTCGCGGTAATCTGGGTGATGGTGTGCAACAGGTGACCATCTCCGGCTTCGCCTTGCATCGCGAAGGATATTGGCGGGCAGGGCCCCGGCTTTCCCCCGAGAGTCGGGGACCGATTGCAAAAGTAGCAACATCTTGCATTTAACGAAGGCAAATTACCTGCCGCTGGTCGTGGGGTATTGCCGGACGGAAAGAGCCCGCGCGTGCGATCCCCAGCGGCAAGCTTCCCCTGCGGCCCTGAAGATCGGAGGCCGCCCCCCGTGGCGGCCGCGTCTCTATCCCGGACTCAGCGATCCAGTGCTCCATTGCCTCGGCCTCGGCCGCCGTGGCGAAGTGGATTAACTTGCAGTCGACGTCCGCGGGCGCCCATCCGGCCATGGAATACCAGCCGGCCGGACCGGCGATCCGATCGGCGGCGGATTTCCATTCGGCGGCGTCGTCAGAGAGGAACGGCTCCTCGCGGCGCATTCGGGCGACGTGCGGGAGGTCCCTGATACGGGCGGCGTGGGTGTTCGTGCTGCGGCGGGCCATCCATCAAGTCTATGGGCCGGCTGGCCAGCCGTCTGCCGACAAGCCAGCATGTCGCCATGAGCGGCGAGCAGGTCGTCCGCCGCATGCAGTGCAAACCGCGCTAGGGCTTGCGTGACGGCAGTGCATGCGTAGTGGCGCCTAAGGCGCTAGGAAAAACTCTGCGCGAAGAGCTGCTAGTCGAATCGCTTTGATGTAGATGAAATGGGCTAAATCGGCTCGCCGGCAAAGTCTGCACGGAAACTTCGCGCCTGAGACACTACCCCTGCTGGGGACTCAGGCGAGATTGCGTTCAACCCGTCATACCAAGCTTGGAGGTCGATACTCTGACCACCGCCCAGAGGCTTTCGGGGCGGCGTTTCGATCAGGTCTGCCCGACCCATGCGCGTCATGGCCAGAGCCGCGGCCCGCCCATCCCAGGAGTCATGCTGGCGCTCAGCGCGCTGCAGGACCGCGAGACCGGCCGAAAGAGGGCCGGCTTCCGCCGAGAAGGCGACGCCGATCTCCCCCATGCGTTCGGCGCCGCGAACGGCTACAAGGCCGCCAATGTTGCGCCTGTCCGAAATCAAACTGCCCCTCGACCATCCGCCCGAGCGCCTGCCCGCCGCGATCGCCGCGCGCCTCGGCGTGCCGCCGAGCGATCTCATCACCTGGTCGGTGTGGAAGCGGGCGCATGATGCACGCAAGAAGTCGGCGATCCTGAAGGTCTATATCCTCGACGTCGAGGTGACGGGCGAGGCCGCCGTGCTGACCAGGTTCGCGAACGACCCGCATGTGAAGCCTACGCCAGACGTCGCCTATCGTCCCGTCGCCGTCGCGCCCAAGACCCAGCGCCTGAGGCCGGTGGTGATCGGGGCCGGGCCGTGCGGCCTGTTTGCCGGACTGATCCTGGCCGAGATGGGCTTCAAGCCGATCATCCTCGACCGCGGCAAGGTGGTGCGGGAGCGGACCAAGGATACCTGGGAGCTCTGGCGCAAGGGCCAGCTGAACCCGGAATCCAACGTGCAATTCGGCGAGGGTGGCGCGGGGACCTTCTCGGACGGCAAGCTCTACAGCCAGATCAAGGATCCGCGCTTCCTGGCGCGCAAGGTGCTGACCGAGTTCGTCGCAGCCGGGGCGCCGCAGGAAATCCTGACCGAGGCCCACCCGCACATCGGCACCTTCCGTCTGGTGACGATGGTCGAGGCCATGCGCGAAAAGATCGAGGCGCTGGGCGGTGAGTACCGCTTCGAGCACCGGGTCACCGACATTGAGCTCGACAAGGGCGCCATCCGGGGCGTGCGCCTGCACACCGGCGAGACGCTGGAGGCCGACCATGTGGTCTTCGCCATCGGCCATTCGTCGCGCGACACCTTCCAGACCCTCTACGACCGGGGCGTCCATATCGAGGCCAAGCCGTTCTCGATCGGCTTCCGTATCGAGCACCCACAGTCGTGGATAGACCGGGCGCTGTTTGGCCCCTGTGCCGGGCACCCCGACCTGGGGGCTGCAGCCTATTCGCTCTCGCACCACTGCAGCAACGGCCGCACGGTCTACAGCTTCTGTATGTGCCCCGGCGGCACGGTGGTGGCGGCGACCAGCGAGCCCGGCCTCGTGGTGACCAACGGCATGAGCCAGTATTCGCGCAATGAGCGTAACGCCAACTCCGGCTTTGTGGTCGGCATCTCGCCCCAGGACTATGGCAGCGGCCACCCGCTGGCGGGCCTCGCGCTGCAACGCGAGCTGGAGAGCCGAGCCTATGTGGCCGGCGGCGGTGACTATTTCGCGCCCGGCCAACTGGTCGGTGACTTCCTGGCGGGCCGCCCCTCGACCGAACTGGGAGAGGTCGTTCCCAGCTACAAGCCAGGTGTGCGCCCGACCGATCTGGCGTCGCTGATGCCGGACTATGTGATCGCCGCCATGCGTGAGGCCTTGCCCGTCTTCGGCCGCAAGATCGCCCGCTACGACGACGCCCAGGCTGTCCTGACAGGTGTCGAGACCCGCAGTTCGTCCCCGATCCGCATCACCCGCGGCCCCGACTTCCAGAGCCTGAACGTGCGCGGCCTGTTCCCGGCCGGCGAAGGCGCCGGCTATGCGGGCGGCATCCTCTCGGCCGCCGTCGACGGCATCAAGGTGGCCGAGGCGGTGGCGAGGTCGATGGTGGGCGAGGCGTAAGAGAATTCAACCCCGCGCTAAAGCCGACATTCGGCGTGGAATGGCGTTGCATGGCTGCTGCGTCGCGGTCTGTCGAAGGCGCGCCCGAAAGGAGTCGAACCTCCAGCCTTCTGATTCGCAGTCAGAAGACTGTCGGGGACTTTGTCAGGGACTCTGCCGCAAACATGGGGCCAACCCAGGCTGCGGCGCGGACCTATCTTCGACTTCTTCGGCCCTGTGTTAGCTGGATTGAGCGCTCTTCTTATGCTGAAGAAATCGTTGTGGATTCCATTCTTTGCCTAGCACATCGCAACCTAGCGACCTCAATCGCAGCCAACGCGATTGAAAATCTACACCTAATCTTATCGAATCAAAGAGACTTTCTCGGCAGTTGGATTGGCGCAACCAACAAATCAGGACCGGCTCAAGAGCATCTTGGGACGACAAGCTAGCGTTCATGCACTCGACGACCAATTGAAGCTGGTTCGCATCGGCAAGTTCGCGAAACACCGACAGCCCATCTGTTGACATCCCCCCGCCCCGCTCGCTTCATCGACGCAAGAAATAATGTCGGACGGAAACAATGGATCTTCTCAGGACTCTGTCGCCATCGGGTGAGTTCGCGACGCCGATCGTCGATGCGCATCATCATCTGTGGGACCTGAAGGCCGGGCGCTATCCGACCAAGCAGGACCAGTACGACCAGAATTTCTTCCTCGGCGACTATCGCGCGATCTGCCGCGATTACATGCCGTCGGACTATGTCGAGGCGCTGAAGGGCTTCCGCGTGGTCGGCAGCGTGCACATCCAGGCGGCGCGCGCGATGGACGAGCAGGTGGCCGAGACGGAATGGCTCGGGACGATGAACGAGCAGTTCGGCCTGCCCTCCGTCGTGGTGGGCCACGTCTCGTTCATCCAGCCCGATTGCGCGGCGATCCTCGAAGGCCACGCGAAGTCGCCGTTGATGCGCGGCATCCGCTCGCGGCCCACGACGTCGGCCGGACCGAACGCCTCGGTCACGGGTGCGCCGGGCACGATGCAGGACGATCGCTGGCGGCGGAACTTCGCGCTGCTGGAGACGCACAGCATGTCGTGGGACATGCGCATCCCCTACTGGCACCTCGAGGAAGGCGCCGAGGTCGCGCGCGCCTTTCCCGGCATTGCCATGGTGGTGAACCATACCGGCCTGCCGCTCGACCGTTCGGAGGAAGGCCTCGCGATCTGGCGCAAGGGGCTGGCGGCGCTGGCCGACTGCCCGAACGTGGTGATCAAGATCTCGGAGCTCGGCCTGCCGCACGGCACGTGGGACGTGGCGAGCAACGTCCGCGTGGTGCGCGAGGCCGCATCGATCTTCGGACCGGACCGCATCATCTTTGCGAGCAATCTTCCCGTCGCCAGTCTCAGCACGAATTTCGGCGGCATCGTCGCGGTCATGCGCGAGGCGCTGGCCCAGGAAACGCCCGAGACGCTCGGGAAGTTCTTCGCCCGCAACGCCATCCGCTTCTACCGCATTCCCATCCAACTGCCCTGAAGGCAGGCAAGCATAACAACCAGGTCCCGGGAGGACGCGCGATGAGCCATCGAGTGACGAGGCGGACGCTGTTGGCCGCGACGGCCGGCGGCCTTTTGGCAACCACCGTGCCGCTGGCTGGTGCCCGCGCAAACGATCCCTGGCCGACCAAACCGATCAAGGTGATCATGCCGTTCGGCGCCGGCGGCTCGATGGACGTGCTGTCCCGTCTGCTCGCGCCGATCGTGTCGGAGCAACTGGGGCAACAGGTCGTCGTCGAGAACCGGCCCGGCGCCACCGGCACGGTGACGATGGCGGCGGTGGCCGCCGCACCGGCGGATGGCTACACGCTGATGTTCACGGGCAGCAGCTACTCCATCATCGCGCTGCTGATGCCCAACCTTCCCTTCAAGATGGACGCCTTCACGCCGCTGTCGCGACTCACCGTCGGGCCGACCTTGCTGGCGGTACCGGCCCAGCTCGGCATCAACACCATGGCCGAGTTCGTCGCGGCGGCGAAGAAGCAGCCGGGCAAATGGTCGTACGGCAGCTCGGGCATCGGCACGTCGGTGCATCTGGGCGGCGAGCTGTTCAAGATGGCGGCCGGCGTCGACCTCGCCCATGTCCCCTATCGCGCCACGCCGGCGCTGGTCGCCGACCTGCTGGAGAACCGCCTGCAGATGTCGGTGCTGGGCGTGGCGGACTGCCGGCAGTACGTCGCCTCGGGGCAGTTGCGCGCGCTGGCCGTCAGCTACACCGAGCGGATGCCGGAATTCCCCGACGTCCCGACCTTCGCGGAACTGGGCTATCCCAACGTCCGCGCGAGCAACGATTTCGGCATTTCGATCCGGGCCGACACCCCGGCCCCGATCAAGGCGCGGCTGGAGGACGCCTACCGCACGGCCGTGCGCCGGCCGGAGATCGTGCAGCGGCTGAAGGATTTCGGCCTGATCGTCGTGGCCACCTCATCGGCCGATTTCACCCGCGTGCTCGCCGAGGACGCTGCCCGCTACAGCGAAGTCATCCGCGCGGCCAACGTCAAGCTGGAGTAGGCAACACCCACTTCATCCTCCGATACGACGTGCTGCGCACGTCTCCTCAGAGTCTGACTCGAAATGAATGCAGCTAAAACGAGAGGTTATGAATAGCCCAATAACCTCATCCTGAGGAGCCGGGCGCAGCGCGGCGTCTCGTCGCGCGGAGTAACCTCCGCGCTGGGATGGGAACGCGCACCTTGCTTGTTGCCCATCCTTCGAGACGCGCCGTGGAGTTTATCCCGAGGTACTCGAGGGGCGGCGCTCCTCAGGATGAGGAAAGTGCTTGAATCGATTCAATTCATTTCCGGCCAGACTCTCAGGGTGAGGTCGTTGTTAAAACAAAAAGCCCGCCGCGGCGCTTGCCGGGCGGGCTTTCCGTTTCGAGGTTGATCGATCAGGCGCGGACGTCGAAGCGGTCGAGGTCCATGACCTTGGTCCAGGCGGCGACGAAGTCGTTCACGAACTTGTCCTGCGCATCGGACTGGGCGTAGACCTCGGCCAGCGCGCGGAGCTGGCTGTGCGAGCCGAAGATCAGGTCGACGCGCGTGCCGGTCCACTTCACCGCGCCGGACGTGCGGTCGCGGCCCTCGTAGACGCCCTCTTGAGCGGCGACCGGCTTCCACTCGGTCGCCATGTCGAGCAGGTTGACGAAGAAGTCGTTACTGAGCGTCCCGGTCTTCGACGTGAAGACGCCGTGCGTCGACTGGCCCGTGTTGGCGCCCAGCACGCGCAGGCCGCCGACCAGCACCGTCATCTCGGGCGCCGTCAGGGTGAGGCGCTGGGCGCGATCGACCAGCCGCTCCTCGGGCGACTGCGGCATCTTCGTGCCGACGAAGTTGCGGAAGCCGTCGGCCGTCGGCTCCAGCGGCGCGAACGAATGGACGTCGGTCTGTTCCTGCGACGCATCCATGCGGCCCGGCGTGAAGGGCACCTTCACCTCGTGACCGCCGGCTTTCGCCGCCTTCTCGACCGCCGCGACGCCGCCCAGCACGATCAGGTCGGCCAGCGACACCTTCTTGCCCGAAGCGTTGAAGTCCTTCTGCACCGCTTCGAGCTTCGCCAGGACTGCGGCGAGCTCGGCCGGCTGGTTGACCGCCCAGTCCTTCTGCGGCGCGAGGCGGAGGCGTGCGCCGTTGGCGCCGCCGCGCTTGTCGGCGCCGCGGAAGGTTGCGGCCGAGGCCCAGGCGGTCGCGACGAGCTGCGACACGGTGAGGCCCGAGGCCAGCAGCTTCGCCTTGAGCGAAGCGATCTCGGCGTCGCCGACCAGCGGATGGTCGACGGCCGGGATCGGGTCCTGCCAGACGAGATGTTCCTTCGCCACGAGCGGGCCGAGGTAGCGCGCGATCGGGCCCATGTCGCGGTGCGTGAGCTTGTACCAGGCGCGCGCGAAGGCATCGGCGAACTGGTCGGGGTTCTCGAAGAAGCGCCGCGAAATCTTCTCGTAGGCCGGGTCGAAGCGCAGCGCGAGGTCGGTCGTCAGCATCGTCGGCGCATGACGCTTGTTCTTGTCGAAGGCGTCCGGGATCGAATCGGCGCCGGCGCCGTTCTTCGGCCGCCACTGATGGGCGCCGGCCGGGCTCTTGGTCAGCTCCCAATCGTAGCCGAACAGGTTCCAGAAGAAGTTGCTGCTCCACTTGGTCGGTGTCGAGGTCCAGGTGACTTCGAGGCCGCTGGAGATCGCGTCATGACCCTTGCCGCTGCCGAAGCTGCTCTTCCAGCCCAGCCCCTGCTGCTCGACCGGCGCGGCTTCCGGCTCCGGCCCGACCAGGGCCGCATCGCCGGCGCCGTGGGTCTTGCCGAAGGTGTGGCCGCCGGCGATCAGGGCGACCGTCTCCTCGTCGTCCATCGCCATGCGCGCGAAGGTCTCGCGGATGTCGCGGGCCGCCGCGAGCGGATCGGGATTGCCGTTGGGGCCTTCGGGATTGACGTAGATCAGGCCCATCTGCACGGCGCCCAGCGAGCCCTGGAGATCGCGGTCGCCGCTGTAGCGCTCGTCGGCCAGCCACTTGCCCTCGGGGCCCCAGTAGATGTCCTGCTCGGGCTCCCAGGTGTCGACCCGGCCGCCGCCGAAGCCGAAGGTCTTGAAGTCCATCGACTCGAGCGCGACGTTGCCGGTCAGGATCAGGAGATCGGCCCACGAAATCTTGGCGCCGTACTTCTGCTTGATCGGCCACAGCAGGCGGCGCGCCTTGTCTAGGTTGACGTTGTCGGGCCACGAATTCAGCGGGGCGAAACGCTGCTGGCCGCCGCCGGCGCCGCCGCGGCCGTCACCGACGCGATAGGTGCCGGCGCTGTGCCACGCCATGCGGATGAAGAACGGGCCGTAGTGACCGAAGTCGGCCGGCCACCAGTCCTGCGAATCGGTCATCAGGGCGCGCAGGTCGGCGATCACGGCGTCGAGGTCGAGGCTCTTGAAGGCCTTGGCATAGTCGAACGCCTCGCCCATCGGGTTCGACAGGGCGGAGTGCTGGTGCAGGACCTGGACGTCGAGCTGGTTCGGCCACCAGTCCCGATTGGTGGGCGCCGGGGCGCCGCCCGTGAACGGGCATTTGCTCTCGCTGGTCATGATCGCATCCTTCGTGTTTCAGCCTGTCCTCTTTACTTTAGAATTATTCTAGACCGCCTGCTAGGTTCATTTTCGAACGGAGGGGACGCCGGCGCCAGCGACCTTTGGCACGGTTCTCGCCTGCAAGGTCTCAATCTCGACATAAACGCAGGGACCTTCGCCATGATCTTTCGGAAAAAAGCCGTTCTGGGCGCCGCCGCGGTGCTTGCCAGCCTCGTCGCAACGCCCGCGCTGGCGCAGGGCACCTTGCGCATCGGCATGACGGCCTCCGACATCCCGCTCACCACGGGTCAGACCGACCAGGGCGGCGAAGGCATGCGGTTCATGGGCTACACGCTGTATGACGGCCTCATCAACTGGGACCTGTCCTCCGCCGACAAGGCCTCGGTTCTGGTACCCGGCCTCGCCACCTCGTGGAAGGTCGACGAAGCCGATCCGACGCGCTGGACCTTCACCCTGCGCGACGGCGTGAAGTTCCATGACGGCAGCGACTTCAAGGCCGACGCCGTGGTGTGGAACCTCGAGAAGCTGCTGAACGACAAGTCGCCGCAGTTCGATCCCAAGCAGGCCGCCCAGGGCCGCTCGCGCATTCCCGCCGTCGCTTCCTACAAGGTGATCGACGACAAGACGGTCGAGGTGAAGACGAAGACGCCCGACGCCTTCCTGCCCTACCAGATTTCGTGGGTCATGATGTCGAGCCCGGCGCAGTGGGAGAAGGTCGGCAAGGACTGGAACAAGTTCGCGCAGACGCCGTCGGGCACCGGCCCGTGGAAACTCACCGCCTTCCAGCCGCAGACCCGCGCCGAGCTGTCGCCCAACAAGGACTATTGGGACAAGGCCCGCGTGCCGAAGCTGGACAAGATGGTGCTGTTGCCGATCCCGGAGACGGCGACGCGCACGGCAGCGCTGCGCGCGGGCCAGGTCGACTGGATCGAGGCGCCCTCGCCCGACGCCATCCCGAGCCTGGAAAAGGCCGGCCTCAAGATCGTGAGCAACGCCTATCCGCACAACTGGACCTGGCACCTCTCCTTCGCCGACGGCTCACCCTGGAAAGACGTGCGCGTGCGCAAGGCGGCCAACCTCGCGGTCGACCGCGACGGGCTGAAGGTGTTGCTGAAGGGCCAGATGATTCCGGCCAAGGGCTTCCTGACGCCGGGCAGCCAGTGGTTCGGCACGCCGAGCTTCGACGTGAAGTTCGATCCGGAAGGGGCGAAGAAGCTGCTGGCCGAAGCAGGCTTCAGCAAGGCCAAGCCGGTCACGGCCAAGGTGCTGATCTCCAGTTCGGGCTCGGGCCAGATGCAGCCGCTGGCGATGAACGAGTACATCCAGCAGAACCTGGCCGACGTCGGCATCAAGATCGAGTTCGAGGTCGCCGAGTGGAACACGCTGATCAACCTGTGGCGGGCCGGCGCGAAGTCCGATCTGGCCAAGGGGGCGAGCGCGCTCAACTTCAGCTACTTCATCCAGGACCCGTTCACCGCCTTCATCCGTCACCTCGATTCGAAGCTGGTGGCGCCCAACGGCACCAACTGGGGCTTCTACCAGGACCCGGGCATGGACGTGCTGCTGGAGAAGGCACGCACCACCTTCGACCAGAAGGCTCAGGACGAGGCGTTGAAGAAGATCCACGAGAAGATCGTCGACGACGCGCTGTTCCTGTTCGTGACCCACGACGTCGCCCCGCGCGCCATGTCGCCCAAGGTGACCGGCTTCGTGCAGGCCCAGAACTGGTTCCAGGACTTCTCGCCGATCACGATGAAGTAGGACGGAACGCCACAGGACGTCACGCAATCACGCGACCTCATCCTGAGGAGGTCGCGCAGCGACCGTCTCGAAGGATGGGTAATAGGCGTGGTGCTCGTGCCCACCCTTCGAGACGCACCGCTACGCGGTGCTCCTCAGGGTGAGGTCATGTTTGTTTGAGCGGGCTTACGCCCTCACCCGATCCCACGGAACGCACTCCCCTTCATGTTCCTCTCCCCCGATCGGGGGAGAGGTCAGGTGAGGGGGTTACAGGCGGTGAGCGGGTGCGTCGCCCCCTCACCCGGCCTCTCCCCCTAGCGGGAGAGAGGAGCATGAAAAGCTAAGCCCTCACCCGATCCCACCAGTCGCGCGTGCGGTACCAGGCGCCGACGAGGGGCAGCACCCATTCGGGGTTGCCGTTGTAGAACGGCACGGTCGGGAAATCCTGGCCGTCGAAGGCGTTGACCGGCGCGTTGGATCCGCCGGCGATCTTCCGCGCGGTCTGGTAGCCGAGATAGGACATCATCGCGACCCCGGAGCCGTTGCACGCCATCAGATAGTGCATGCCCTGCTCCATGCCCATGTGCGGCAGGAAGTCGAAGGCGAAGGCCACGTTGCCGGTCCAGGCGTGGGTCACCTTCACGCCCTTGAGCTGCGGCCAGCGCTCCAGCATGTAGCCGTGCAGCACCGGCGCGCTGACCTCGGGCGTCACCTGCGTGAAGCGGGCGCGTCCGCCGAAGATCACACGCTTGTTGTCGGGCGACTGGCGGTAGTAGCAGAGCACGCGCTTGGTATCGGAGACGACGCGGTTCTTCGGGATCAGGCTCTGCACTAGATCCTCGGGCAGCTCTTCGGTCGCGATGATATGGCTGGCGACCGGCACCAGCTTGCGCCGCAGGGTCGGCGTGAGTTCGGTCGTGTAGCCATTGGTGGCGATCACCACCTCGCGGGCCTCGATCGGGCCCTTGCTGGTCAGCACGCGGAAGCCGCCGCCGGCCTTGCGTTCGATCTTCTCGGCATCGCAGTTGGCGCAGAGCCTGGCGCCGGCGCGGTGCGCGGCCTTCAGCAGGCCGCCGTAATAGAGCGCGGGATGGAGCTGGCCGGTACGTTCCACGACCATGCCGCCATAGTAATAATCCGAGGCGATCTCCTCGCGCTGGCGCTCGCGCGGGACCATGTAGGTGCCCAGCGCCGCCTGCTCGTTGTAGGTCGCCACCTTGGCCTGCTGCTCGGCGAAGTGGCGCGGCGTGTAGGCGCCGCTGAAGCGGCCGTTCATGCGCCAATGGCATTCGATGCCCTCGCGCTGGATCACCGTCTCGACCTGCGCCAGCGAATCGGCGGCATCGCTCAGCATGCGCGCCATCACCGCCTTCCAGGCCTCGGCATCGCCGCCGACGCCCTTGCCGGAAAACCCCTTGCCCATGGTCGTGCCGCCGCTGACGCCGCCGCCGTTGCGCGTCGAGGCGCCGACGCCGAAATCGCCACGCTCCAGCACGGTCACGTCGATGCCCGACCGCGCCAGTTCCAGCCCGGTCGACAGGCCGCCATAGCCCGCCCCCACGATCAGCACGTCGGTCTTGAGCGGCGGATCCTGGCTCAGCTCGTTGGTCGGATGCCACCACTCCCACCACCACGGCGTCGCCTTGAAATCCTTGTGGAAGATGCTGTCGGCCATCGAACTCTCCTAACGCGCACTGTCCTTGAGGCCCCGGCCGAAGCGGCCGATCAGGACCAGCACGATCGACACCAGCAGGATCTGCATCACCGACACGGCGGCGATGGTGGGATCGATCTCCATCATGATGTTGTCGAACATCTTCTTGGGCAGGGTCATGTTCGCGCCGGCCAGGAACAGCGCCACGACGACCTCGTCGAACGAGGAAATGAACGCCAGCAGCCCGGCCGAGACCAGGCTGGGCCGCAGCAGCGGCAAGGTGATGCGCGCGAGCGTGCGCCAGCGGCTGGCGCCCAGCCCTTCGGCCGCCTGTTCCAGCGAGCGGTCGAAATCGCGCAGGCCGGCCACGATCACGAGCACCACGAACGGCAGCGCCAGCACCGTGTGCGCCACCACGAGCCCGTACCAGGTGCCGATCAGCTTCAGCTTGGCGAACAGCCCGTAGACCGCAACCGAAAGGATGATGGTCGGCACGATGACGGGCGCGAGGGCCAGGCGGTCGATCAGGACGCGGCCGAAGAATTTTCCGCGCACCAGTGCGAAGGCCAATGGCACGCCCAGCGCCAGCGCGAACACCGCCGTCGCGGCGCCGATATAGAGCGAGCGCCAGGTGGCATCGATCCATTGCGGGTCGTCGAGATAGCGCTCGTACCACTGCCACGACAGGCCGGGCGGCGGGAACTGCATGTACGGCGCCGACGACAGCGAGATCGGGAAGACGACCAGCAGCGGCAACATCAGGAAAAAATAGATCAGCCCGCAGGCCACGACGAGGAGGCGTCGGCTCGGTGTCGCCTTCATCGTGCGCTCTCCGTCCGCGTGAAGCGCTGGGCCAGGGCATAGACGGCGAAGGTGAAGACCAGCAGCACGGCCGACAGCGCCGCGGCAAACGGCCAGTTCAGCGCCTCGCGCACCTGCTGCTCGATCAGCACCGCGATCATCATGACCCGGCCGCCGCCCAGCAGCGCCGGCGTGATGAAGAAGCCCAGCGACAGCACGAACACCAGGACCGAACCCGCGAAGATGCCGTTCAGGGTGAGCGGCAGGTAGATGCGCCGGAGGATGCTGAAGCTCGAGGCGCCGAGGCCCGCCGCGGCGGCCGGGATGGCCGGATCGACCTTGCGGACGGCGCTGTAGACCGGCAGCACCATGTAGGGCAGCAGGACGTGCACCATGCCGATCAGCACGCCGGTGAAATTGTGCAGCATTGGAATCGGATCGGCGATGATGCCGGCTTCGATCAGCGAACGATTGAAGACGCCATTGCGGCCGAGCAGCACCATCCAGGCATAGGTGCGCACCAGCACCGAGGTCCACAGCGGCAGCAGCACGAAGATGAACCCCGCGGTCGCCCAGAACGGCGTGGTCGTGGCCATCAGGAAGCCCAGCGGGTAGCCCAGCAGCAGGCAGAAGAAGGTGACCAGCAGGGCGATCTCGAAGGTGTTCCAGAAGACGCGGAGATAGAGCTGCTCGCCCAGAGCCTTGGCGTACCAGTCGAACGTCCCGCCCTCGACGCTGAAGCCCAGCATGCGCACGACCGGGAACAGGAAAAACACGAACAGCAGGATCAGCGCCGGCAGCGCGGGCAGGAATCCGCGGGACTTCACGATGTAACCCTCATCCTGAGGAGGCGCGCAGCGCCGTCTCGAAGGATGGCAACGAGCACCACGTCTGTGGCCCATCCTTCGAGACGCATCGCTTCACGATGATCCTCAGAGTCTGGCCGGAAATGAATGCAGCTAAAACAAGAGGCTATGAATAGCCCAATAACCTCATCCTGAGGAGCCGGGCGCAGCACGGCGTCTCGAAGGATGGGAACGCGCACCTTACCTGTTGCCCATCCTTCGAGACGCGCCACTTCGCGGCGCTCCTCAGGATGAGGTAAGTGCTTGAATCGATTCAATTCATTTCCGGCCAGCTTCTCAGGATGAGGATATTGCCTAGAACACATGGATCGACTCGGGCTCGATGCCGACCGCCACTCGCGCCCCGGCGGCGGGCAGCACACCGCGCGCCGGCTGTCGGACCAGCAGCTCGAGACCGCCTTCGCAGGCGAGCCGCAGCTTGAACGAGGTGCCGAGATAGACCGACTCGATGACCTCGCCGGTGAACGCATTGGTACCCGACGGCGCGAAGCGCTCGGGCCGCATCAGGACGCCGACCTTGGCACCGGCGGGCTTGTCGCTGCACACCTGCAGCGTACGGCCGGTGTCGAGCGTCACCGTGCCGGGCCCGCTCATGGTGCCGTGGAAGATGTTGCTCTCGCCCACGAAGTCGGCGACGAAATCGTTGGCCGGGCGCTCGTAGATCTCCGTCGTCGTGGCGATCTGCTGGATCGTGCCCTTGTTCATCACCGCGATCCGGTCGGAGAGGACCAGCGCCTCCTCCTGGTCGTGCGTGATGAAAATGGTCGTGAGGCCGAGACGGCGCTGCAGCCGGCGTACTTCGAGCTGCATGGTCTCGCGCAGCTTGCGGTCGAGCGCGCCGAACGGCTCGTCGAGCAGCAGGAGGCGCGGGTTGAACACGATGGCGCGGGCCAGCGCGACGCGCTGCTGCTGGCCGCCGGACAACTGGCGCGGCAGCCGCGCCTCGTAGCCCTGCAGCTCGACCATCGCCAGGGCCTGGGCGACGCGGGTCTCGATCTCGGATCGCGCGACGTTGCGCATCTCCAGCGGGAAGGCGACATTGGCCGCGACGCTGAGATGCGGGAACAGCGCGTAGTTCTGGAACACCATGCCGATGTCGCGCTTGGCCGGCGGCAGCGCGGTGATCTCGACGCCGCCCACTTTCACCGAGCCGCCGCCGGGCGTTTCGAAACCCGCGATGACCTTCAGCAAGGTGGTCTTGCCCGAACCGCTGGGCCCCAGGATGGTCAGCAGCTCGCCCTGGGCCACCTGGAGCGAGACGTGGTCCAGCGCGACCACGTCACCGTAACGCTTGCCGACCCCCTCGACGAGAAGGTCGGCCGATCCTCCGCCTGTACGCAACGGAGGCTATGCCTTCTTCAGCATCCAGGCGTTCCACAGTTCGGCGGCCTTGGTGCCGTTCTCGGCATACCACTCGTCGCTGACCCAGAACTGCTGGTCGAGATAGGCGGTCGGCAGGAACGGCTTGACCTTGGGGTCGACGAAGTTCAGCGACTCGAGATTGAGGCCGGGATAGCCGAGTTCGGAGGCATAGACCGCCTGCTGCTGCGGCACGGCCAGTTCGGCCAGCATCTTGTTGGCCCAGTAGGGGCTCTTGGCGCCGCGCGGGATGGCGAAGCTGCCCTGCTTGAGCGCGCCCTCGTTCCATTCGATGGCAACCGGCGCACCCTTCTTGATGATGTCGTAGAAGCGGCCGTTCCAGCCGGTCGCCAGCACGACCTCCTTGTCGAGCAGGAGCTGCGCCGGCTGCTGACCGGTCGACCACCACACGGTGATGTGCGGCTTGATCTGGTCGAGCTTCTTGAAGGCACGATCGAAGTCGATCGGATAGAGCTTGTCCTTCGGCACCCCGTCGGCGATCAGCGCGAATTCGAGATTGTCGGTCGGATGGTTGCGCATCGAGCGCGCGCCGGGGAACTTCTTCACGTCCCACCAGTCGGCCCAGCTCTTGGGCTGGGTGCCGTTCTTGAACACGTCGTTCCGGTAGCCGATGATCGTCGTGTAGACCGAAGAGGCGAAGACATAGGGATTCTGCGCCGTGGCCGGGTACTTGGAGCGATCGACGACCTTGGTGTCGATCTTCTCCAGCAGGTTGGCCTTGCCGGCGCGGATCGCATCCTGGCCACCGATCTCGGTGAGGTCCCACTCGACATTGCCGGAATCGACCATCGCGCGAAGCTTGCCGAAGTCGACCGGGCTCGTCTCGACGACCTTGATGCCATACTTCTTCTCGAAGCCGGTGAAGAAGGCCTTGCGCATGGCCGAGCCCATCGACCCGCCGGAGTGGTTGACCACCAGCTGGGCGGGCTTGGCCGGCTCCGCCTGTGCGAAGACGGGCCCGGCGGCGCCCACGGCAGCGGCGCCTCCCAGCAGCGAGAGAGCATGGCGGCGATGCAGGTGCTTGATGTTCATGATGGTCCCCTTCGAAGTCCCCGATGTGACTGTAGGAGCGCTGCCTGGGGGGAGCAACAACCAAGCCCATAACCTCGTGGAATGACCACGAGGGGCGAATGAATTTCTCCCCCGCTGCAGCACAAGTCTAACGTTGCTGCCACGGGGTAACGGCGGGGGTATGCGATGACGAACCTATTGAAGGCGCCACTTAAGGCAGTGCTGTGCGGCGCGATCCTCGCCTGCACAGGTGCAGCCAGTGCCACCGCCCAGGAACTCACCATGGCGGTGTGGGGCGGCGGCGGCGGCAATACCTGGCGCGAGGCCTCTATCAAGCAGTTCAACCCCGGCAACGGCTCCACCATCAAGATGGTCGAGGTGCCGAACCCGGCAGGCGCGCTCCGGTCTCCCGCGGCGGCCAGCCAGTACCGCCTGGCGCTGGTCACCTACTTCGAGGCGATCGCTCTCTCCACTGCGGGCCTGATCGAGAGCTTCGACGACAAGCAGCTCCCGGGCATCGGCGACGTCGATCCGAAATTCCTGACCAAGGACAAGGCCGGGCGCCATGTCGGCTTGCCCGCCTACTTCACCTAATACGGGATCGCCTTCAACACCGATCTTGCCAAGGCCGAGGACTTCGCCTCGTGGCAGGGACTGACCGACCCGAAATGGAAGGGCAAGCCGTCGCTTACCCGACCGGTCTACCTCGCGCCCTACGACGCGGTGATCATGGCCAAGGCGATGGGCGGCAGCGAGAAGGACATCGATCCGGGCTTCAAGCTGCTCGAGAAGATCGTGCCGAACGTGCTGGCGACCTATACTTCGCTCGCCCACATGAACACGCTGCTGACGCGCGGCGAGGCGGCGGCCGTGCCGTTCTATGCCTCGCGCGTCTGGAGCCTGCGCCGCCCCACGGCGCCGCCAACATCGATATCGTGATCCCCAGGGAAGGCGCGCTGATGCTGCCCTATGTGGTGGTGATTCCCAAAGGCGCCAAGAACCAAGGGCACGTCGGGCCTCCTCGAGGGCAACGTCGAGAAGGCGAAGGCCCTTCTCAAGGAAGCGGGCTACGACGGAAGGCCGATCGTGCTGCTGCAGGTGACTGACCTCGCCTCGCTGGTCAATCTCGGCCCGGTTGCGAAGGCGCAACTCGAACGGGTCGGCTTCAAGGTCGACATGCGTCCGGCCGACTGGCAGACGCACCTTGCGCGCGTCATGCGCAAGGAGCCGCCCGAGGATCGCGGCTGGAACGTCACCCTGTCGAGCACGGGCGTCATCGACGTGGTGAACCCCATCACCTCGCTGTTCCTCAACTCCGCCTGCGAAAAAGCCTCCGCAGGCTGGTCGTGCGACCAGCGGATTGAGGCGATGCGCGAAGCCTTCGCGCTGGAGCCGGATGCGGCCAAGCGCCGGGCCATCGCCGAGGAGATCCAGGCGCGTGCCCTGGAAATCGGCACGCACTATCCGCTCGGCGAGTGGTACAGCGCCTCGGCCGTCAGCACCCGCACGAAGGGCTGAATCCGCCCACCCTCGACGACCGCCTTCTGGAACGTCGAGATCGCGAAGCGCTGAGGCTGGCTCTACTTCTTCTGCGCACCCGGCAGAAAGTCGTCGAGCGGCACGCCGAAGCTGTTGAGCGCCCACGAGACGAGATTGTACTGGCCGACCGTGAAGACGGCGTCCATGAGCTGCTCGGTCGAATAGGTCTTCGACAGGGTGGCCCAGGTCGCGTCGGAAGCGACCGAATTCTCGAAGAGATCGTCGGCGAGCTGCATCAGCGCCGCCTCGTGCTCGTTCCAGCCCTTGGCCTTGGCGCCTTCCTTGAGGTTGGCGATGTCGGCATCGCTGACGCCGCCCTTCCGGGCGATCAGCTCGTGCTGGGCGAACTCGTACTCGGCCTGGTTCAACCAGCCGATCCGCAGGATCAGCAGCTCGCGATCGCGAAACGGCAGCGTCTGCTTGGAAAGGATATGGCCGGCGAAGGGCGTCCAGCGCTTGGTGAGCGCGGGATGATGGGCCAGCACCTTGAAGATGTTGAAGACCTGGCCGTTCATCGCGTTCTTCTCGACGGCTTCGCGATCCTCGGCCTTCATGGTTGCGAGGTCTCGCAACGGTATCCGCTGCTTGCGCTTGATCACTACGTTCCTCCTTGTCGACCTCGATCGGGTCGGTCCCGACGTGGACTAACGCCGCTTCAAGCAACCGACAAGGTGAAAGGCACTACTTGGTGGCCGGGCTTTCGCGCGGCGGCTGGAGCTTCGCCGCAGCGAGCCGGGCCTGGCCCGGCGTGTTGAACTGGTGACCGTCGAGCTCGAAGAAGGGACGAGCGAAGGCATGGAAGCGGAAGCCATTGCCTTCCTTGAGAACGATACCCGCGGGCTTCCCCCAAATTTCGACGACGAAGGGCTCGGGCATGGCGCGGTCTCCTTCCGGCTGAGGTATCTGCGATCCGTCCTGAAGTGGTGTCGGCATGTTGGGAAGACAATGACCAGGATTGTCGAAACGACGGAGGCACACAGCAGACACTTCGCGTACGGCATCAATATGGCGGCAGCGTTTTTCCCTGCTGGTGCCGCGGTCATCATTGCTTAACAATGACACTCGAATGTCACGCTCCCTCACTCGCTCTCGCCTCATCGGCCTCGCCGGTGCCAGCCTGCTCGTCGCGGGACACGCTGTCGCGCAGACGAGAGTCCGTATGCATCAACGCAAGATTCCCTCTTCGGGCGAGATGCTGCCCGTCGTCGGCGTCGGCACGTGGCGCACCTTCGATGTCGGCGCCAGGCCGGAGGACCGTGCCCCGCTTGCAGAAGTGCTGCGGTTGCTGTTCGAGGCCGGCGGATCGGCGATCGACACGTCACCGATGTACGGCTCGGCCGAGGCGGTGGTCGGCGATCTGTTGTCCGCCGCCAATACGCGCGCCAGGGCCTTCATCGCCACCAAGGTGTGGACCACCGGCCGCGACACCGGCATCGCGCAGATGCGCAACTCGCTGCGGCTTCTCAGGACCGACCGCATCGACCTGATGCAGATCCACAATCTCGTCGACTGGCGCGCCCATCTGCCGACGTTGCGCGCCTGGAAGGCGGAGGGCCGTATTCGCTATCTCGGCATCACCCACTACACGCAGAGCGCACATGGCGAGCTGGAAAGCGTGATGCGCGCGGAGAAGTGGGACTTCGTGCAGGTCAACTACGCGCTCGACGATCGCGCGGTCGAACGGACGCTGCTGCCGCTGGCCGCCGAACGCGGCATGGCGGTCATCGTGAACCAGCCGTTCGGCGGCGGCGGGCTCCTGCGCAAGATGTCGAGCCGCAAGCTGCCGGACTGGGCCGGCGAAATCGGCGTCACGAGCTGGGCGCAGCTCCTGCTGAAGTTCGTGCTGGCGAATCCTGCCGTCACGTGCGTCATTCCCGGCACCGGCAAGCCCGCGCACATGACGGACAATCTGCAGGCCGGCTTCGGTGTCTATCCCGACGCGTCGCTTCTCAAGAGAATGCTCGCCGAGATTTCTGTCTGACGCAAAACTCCGCTCCATCCTGCCGCGTCACACACCGCGTTCGTTGCCCCACGCCAGCACATGCAACTGCGGCAACACCGTCGCCTCGAACCAGCGGTCCTGCGCGACCCGATCCACCAGCCAGCGGAAGCGGGCCATGAGACCGGGCTGGTCGACGCCGTCGCGGCCGGCTTCGTTGGGTTCGCCGGGCGTGTGGTTGCCGACGGAGAGATAGACCGGCAGCGAGGGATGCCGCGCGGCGGTGGCGCGGGCGAAGGCATAGTCCACATCGTCGAACACGGCGACCTTGAGCACCGTATGCGGGCGTCCGTCTGCGCTGGCGAGACAGCGGTCGAACGCGCTCCAGTCTATCTCCATGCCGGACGAGGGAGGCTTGGGCGAGAGGACGAGATGATCGAGCGTGGCGAACCAGTCGGCGGCAACGCTGCCCTGGGTTTCCATCGCGAAGCGATGGCCGCGCGCATGGCCCTGCTCGATCAAGGGTCCGAGCGGCTGGATCGCGGGATTGCCGCCCGAGATCGTCACAAGCACCGGCGTGTCGCCGGTCAGGGCCGCGACCTCGGAAAGAATCGCCTCCGGCGCCATCGGCCGCCAGTCGTGGCGATACTCCGGCAGCACGGCATAGAGCGTGTCGCACCAGCTGCAGCGATAGTCGCAGCCGCCGGTGCGCACGAAGACGGTCGGCTTGCCGATCAACGCGCCCTCGCCCTGCACCGTCGGGCCAAAAATCTCGGAGATGCGGATCGCGCTCATCGCTGCCCGCCGTCGAGATCGAGATCGAGATCGTTGATGCTGTCGTCGGCGCGCTGCCACCAGCACACACCATCGCGCTGGGGCAACGCCTCGGCCGGATCGCCGGTGAAGGTGACGGCGTTGGTCGGCGTCTCCTCGACCGTGAGCTCGACGCAGCGCAGCGCGTTGCCGTCGGCGGCGAGGAAGGCATCGAGCTTGGCCATGAAACAGGCGGCCAGCATCTCCGTGGTGGGATCGCCGGGCGTCACCAGCAGGCGTGCGAGCCGCTCCGGTTCGTGGGCGCGGAACCAGTCGATCATCGGGTCGCGTTCGCCAAGCTGGAAGGCATGGTCGACCCGGTCGTCGATGAAGCGGTGCCAGCGCGCCTTGGCCTGCTCGAACGGCGCCACCATGTTGGCGCGGCCGTCGAGACGCTGCGACGCGACGGGCTGGAGGCGGGCGATCACCTGCTCGTTGTGACCATGCGGAATGGCGCACTTGCTGCTGGCGTCGGCGATCAGCCGGTGCGCCATGCTGTAGCGCCGGGTGAAGACGAGGCTGAACATCAGCCGCGTGCTCGGGCTGCGAGGACGATCATCTGGAACTCCTGTTTTGACCGGGTGGGTCTGCGACCGGGCCGGCGCGGGGCGTCGACGGGCCCGTTCTGCCCCAGCGCGGCGGTCGGGGGAAGCCGGGTGGACGCGGCATGGTGACCGGCGGCACACTCCCGCCGCCCGGTTTGCGGGCATGGGGGACAACTCACATGATGAACCTGCTGTTCGGGTTCCAGGGCCGGGTCAATCGCGCGCGCTTCTGGTACGTGCATATCGGCGTGGTGATCGCCCAGATCGTCGTCTTCTCGCTCGCCGGCGGCGCCGCCCTCCTGCAAGGCGATCCGCGGGCGATGGCGTATTCGGCCGGCGCGACCGGCATGCTCGCCTCGCTGCTGTTCATTCCGATCTTCTGGATCAGTCTCGCCCTCGCGGTGAAGCGCTACCACGACCTCGGCAAGTCGGGCTGGTGGATCTTCATCGTGTTCGTCCCGCTGATCGGCGCGATCTGGTTCCTGATCGAGGTCGGCTTCCTGCCCGGCACGAAGGGCGCCAACCAATACGGCGCCGATCCGCTGGGCTTCGGACGCCCGGCCGGCTGAGGGCGCTCAATCGGGCGTGGCCGCGTCGCGGCGCGTCGCCTATTCTCCGGCCGACCTCGGAATTTCAGAGAAACGGAGACACCGTGCAGACGACGCCGCTTTCGAAAGAGCTCAAGGACACCCTGTCGAAGATCACCACGGCCAGCATCACGACGATCCTGCTGAAGAAGGGGCTGCGCAACGTCTGGATGCGCGGCACGCGGCCGATCAAGCCGGGCCAGGGCCGCCTGGTCGGGCGCGCCTTCACCCTGCGCTTCGTGCCGGCCCGCGAGGATCTCGCCACGCCGGAAAGCTGGTCGTCGCCGATCTCGACCCGTGCCGCCATCGAGGCGATGCCGGAAGACGCGATCGTCGTGGCCGACGCGATGGGCATCACCGATGCCGGTATCTTCGGCGACATCCTGTGCGCGCGCATGGTCAAGAAGAAGGTCGCGGGCCTGATCACCGACGGCGTGGTGCGCGACATTGCGGGCGTGCTGGGCACCGGCCTGCCGGTGTGGTGCCAGGGCGCCGCGGCCCCGCCCTCGGTCGCCGCCCTCACCTTCGTGAGCTGGCAGGAGCCGATCGGCTGCGGCGGCGTGGCGGTGTTCCCCGACGACGTGGTCGTGGTCGACGACGACGGCGCGGTGCTGATCCCCAAGGCGCTGGTCGAGACGGTCGCCAAGGAAGGCACCGAGCAGGAGCGGCTCGAAGGCTGGATCATGTCCGAGGTCGAGCGCGGCGTGGCCTTGCCCGGCCTCTATCCGCCGAACGACGAGGCCAAGGCGCGTTACGCCGCGACCAAGAAGTAGAGCGCGGGCAAACGAAGGTCAGCATCATGAAGGTCATTCGTATGCTGGCCTTCGCCGTGCTGGGCGCGCTGCTGTCGGCGGCCGGCGCGGCGTGGGCGCAGGCCGGCCGCCAGCCGGTCGACTGGCCGAACGTGTCGCTCGAATCGATCGGCGGCGGTGCGCTGCCGACCGCCGGCTATGCCGGCAAGGTCGTGCTGCTGGTCAACACCGCCTCCCTTTGCGGCTTTACCGGCCAGTACAAGGGGCTGGAGGAGCTGTGGCGGCGCTACAAGGACAAAGGCCTCGTCGTGCTGGGCGTGCCGTCGAACGATTTCGGCAGCCAGGAGCCCGGCAACAAGGAAGAGATCAAGCGCTTCTGCGAGGCGAGCTTCGACGTGACTTTCCCGTTGGCCGACAAGCAGATCGTGTCCGGGCCCGACGCCCATCCGCTCTATCGCTGGGCCGCGGCGCAAACCGGCAAGATCGGCACACCGAGCTGGAACTTCCACAAGATCCTGATCGGCCGCGACGGCCGGGTCATCGACTGGTTCACCGCCGTGAGCGGCACCGGCTCGAAGCTGGAGCGAGCCATCGAGGCGGCGCTGGCGGCGAAGGGCTGAACGACCGCCTCAAAGGTCCCTCGCTACGCTCGGGATGACAACGTTTTCTTCATCGGCGCACTGCGCCAATCCCGACAAAATTGTCATCCCGAGCACAGCGAGGGACCTTTCGCTACCGCACAGCGGGCGCACTTTTGCGGGACGTTTGGCCCTGCATGAAAGGCCGCGCTATCGTCGGCGCCTGAGAATAATGGAGACGTCCGATGGCGATGGCCGAAGCCGCTGCCCCCCTTACTGCCGAAGACCATGCGCGCACGATGGCCGAGTACAGCCGTGCCGGCGAAGAGCGGGCGCGGGCGCTGGGCAATCGCGGGCCGATCCGCTTCGGCGCGGACGGCAGGCTGGCGAAGGACATCGTCGACGCCTACTGGACGCACGGCTTCTACGTCTTCGAGGGCGTGGCGGGACCGGAAGAGCTGGCCGAGCTGCGCGCCGACGTCGATGCGATCCTCGAGCGCGCGCCGGTCGAGCCCGGCGCCGCGGTCGACCGTCACGGCCGCCCTGCCTTCGGCGAAGGCGTGATCAAGCCGCCCTATCGCTGGGCCAAACCACTCAGCGATCCGCTCGGCGGCACCACCAGGAACAACGGCCGCCATCCGGTGGCGATGAGCCAGCCGACCCTTGCCGCGGATGCGCCGGCCTGGACCGTCGAGCTGCTCGACGGCAACCTCTATCTGATGAACGCCGCGTTCCGGCTCTACGGCCATCCCGGCCTGCTGGCCGCCGCCGCCGCGATCCTGGGCGAGGACTTCGTGCCCTACAACGAAGTGACCTTCATCAAGGAGGCCGGCCTCGGCCCCTCGGTCGCCTGGCACCAGGACGGCACGACCCATTGGGACGCCGCCGACTGGGACATGGGCGCCCACGGCTTCAACTTCATGACCCAGCTCTATCCCAGCACGGCGGGCAACGGTGTCTGGGTGCTGCCGGGCAGCCACCGCCACGGCAAGGCCGACATCCGCAAGCTGGTCGCCGAAAGCGGCTCCGACCGGATCGCGGGCGCGGTGCCGATGCTGGCCGGCGCCGGCGACACGATCGTCACCAACCGCCAGCTGCTGCACGGCTCCTTCGCCAACTCCTCGCCCGACCGGCGCGTGACGCTCAATGCCGGGTTCTTCCCGCGCCGCCGCGTGCTGAACGTCACCACGAAGCGGCTGACCGGCGAGACCGTGACCTATGACGGCGCGCGCATCGACCAGCGGCTGCGCATCCTGCTGCTGGCGATCGACGCGCGCCGCCAGCGCTTTCCCAACGAGAAGAGCTACGTCTATCGCCCGCTGGCCGACCGCCAGGACGAGAACCGCTGGAGCGAGGCGATGCGCGAGCCGGTGCTGAAGAACTACAACCAGCTCGACATGTTCATCTGACGGGATGCGGGTCGGCCTCGTCCTGCTGCTCGCACTCGCCGCCCTGCCGGTGCGTGCGCAGGAGGCCGAACCTCTCGCTTCCGACGACGACCTCGCCGCCTATTGCCTGGGCGTGAACCGCCAGCTCGCCGAACGCTTCCGCCAGATGCAGCTCTGGGGCTGCGGCAAGGCGGCGGGGATGGAATGGTGCCGCCAGGCCAAGGCCTCGGCGCCCGAGGCGATGCGGGCCCGCGAGCGGCTGGTGATCCGCTTCGCCAACGAGCTGACCCGCAAGGGCCTTCTGGACGTCGAGCGCCCGCCCGAGTTCCGCGCCCGCCTCACCCAGATCGTGGCCGACGGCTCGACCGACGCCGCCGCCTGCTTCAACCCCAAGGGCGACCGCGACGAGCCCGCCTGCGACCGGCTGCAGCGTTGCGCGGAAGCCGAGCAGCGCGTGGGCCCAACCTCACCCTGAGAGTCTGGCCGGAAATGAATTGAATCGATTCAAGCACTTACCTCATCCTGAGAGGCTGGCCGGAAATGAATTGAATCGATTCAAACGCTTACCTCATCCTGAGGAGCGCCGCGAAGTGGCGCGTCTCGAAGGATGGGCAACAGGCAAGGTGCGCGTTCCCATCCTTCGAGACGCCGTGCTGCGCCCGGCTCCTCAGGATGAGGTTATTGGTCTATTCATAGCCTCTTGTTTTAGCTGCATTCATTTCCGGCCAGCCTCTGAGGAGCGGCCGCAGGCCGCGTCTCGTCGCGCGGAGTAACCTCCGCGCTGGGGTGGGCACGCGCACCTCGTCTACAGGCCATCCTTCGAGACGGCGCTTCGCGCCTCCTCAGGATGAGGTGAATGGGTAGCGGCTGCTTGAGCTACATGCGAGATTTCCAAGCGGGCTTCTGCCCGGAGAATTCAGCGAGGACACGGATGACCCAGTCGACATGGCGCGAGCGCGCGGGCACCCTTTTCACCTGCGAGAAGCAGCCGGCGCAGGGGCCGCGCGGCATGGCGGTCTCCAACCATCCGCTGGCCTCGGCGGCGGGGCTCGAAATGCTGGCGGCCGGCGGCAATGCGGTCGACGCTGCCGTCGCGATGCAGTTCGCGCTGACCGTGGTCGAGCCGATGATGGTCGGGCTGATCGGCGGCACGACCTGCCACATCCGCCTCGCCGACGGCAGCCACCGCATCCTCGACGGCATGAGCGCCGTGCCGAAGATGGGCCATCCCGACATGTACAGACCGGTCCCCGGCGCCGCGCCCGAGGTCTACGACGTCGAGGGGCAGGAGAACCTGGTCGGGCCGAAGTCGGTCGCGACGCCGGGCTCGCTGCGCGCCTGGTGCCTGGCGCTGGAACGCTTCGGCACGATGAGCCTCGCCGACGTGATGCAGCCCGCCATCCGCCATGCCGCGCGCGGCTTCGCGGTGACGCCCTATCTCTCGGACTGCATCAAGGATGCCGGCGCCGATCTTTCGAAGGACAAGCTCGCGGCCGCGCTGCTGCTCCCCAACGGCACGCCGCTGAAGGCGGGCGAGCGGCTGGTGCAGGCGCAATACGCCGAGGCGCTGACGCTGGTCTCGCAACAGGGAGAGACGGCGCTGCATGGCGGGCCGCTGGGCGACCTGCTCGTCGAGTGCATGGAGAAGAGCGGCGGCTTCGTGCGCCGCGACGACCTCACCGGCTACAAGGTCGAAGAGCGCGCGCCGATCCGTGGCCACTATCGCGGCTGGGAAATCCTGGGCCCGCCGCCGCCCGCCGCCTCGGGCGTGCACATCGCCCAGATGCTGAACATCCTCGAAGCCTACGACATCGCGAAGATGGGCTTCGGCACCGTCGATACGCTGCACCTGCTGGCCGAAGTGCTGAAGATCGCCTTCGCCGACCGTGCCGAGGCGAGCGGTGACCCGGACTTCGTGAAGGTACCGGTCGAGCGCATCGTGAGCCGCGACTATGCCGACCAGCGCCGCAAGCTTCTGGACATCGCCCGCGCGACTCAATGGAGCGGCGGGCTGCAGGCGGCGGAAGGCCAGGACACGACCCATCTCACCGTGGCCGACGCCATGGGCAACGTCGTCAGCACGACGCAGACCATCAACAGCCTGTTCGGCGCGCGCTTCATCGTGCCGGGCACCGGCATGATCCCCAACAACTACATGAACAACTACGACCCGCGCCGCGGCAACGCGCTGTCGATCGCGCCGGGCAAGCGGGTCACGACCTCGATGTCGCCGATGATGGCGCTGAAGGACGGCAAGGTGCGCTATGCGCTGGGCCTCCCCGGCGGCCGCAAGATCTTCCCCTCGGCGCTGCAGGCCCTGCTCAACCTGATCGACCACGGGATGGAGCTGCAGGAAGCGGTGGAAGCGCCGCGCCTCTGGACCGAGGGCCCGCTGCTCGAAGTCGAGCACGGCATCCCCGCCCCGGTGCGCCAGGGCCTCGAAGCGCGCGGCCACACCCTCAAGATCATGCCGACCGTGGCCGGCGGCATGAACGCCATCCAGTTCCACGACGACGGCACGATGACCGGCGCCGCCTGCTGGCGCGCCGATGGCACGGCGGCGGCGTTGGGCGGCGGGCTCGCGCGCGCGGGGGTGAGGTTCGTGTTGCCGGCTTAGAGTTTGCTGGGTTCGATAGAACCACCACCACGAACCTCATGCTGAGGAGCGCTCCGCAGGAGCGCGTCTCGAAGCATGGGCACGAGCACCACGCCTATTGCCCATCCTTCGAGACGGCCTTTGGGGCCTCCTCGGGAGCGAGCCATCATCACGCTGGTCGAGCGTGGCGGGCAGGCCCGCTCGTTCTACGCCGAGACGGCCAAGGTCGAGAAGGTCGCCGCCATCGTCCGCGAGAACGTCGCCAAGGAAACCCGCCTGCATACCGACACGTCGAGCGTCTACAAGAACGTCGGTAAGGACTTCGCCACCCACGAGACGGTGAACCACGGCGAGAAGGAGTACGCTCGCGGCGACGTGACCACGAACACGATTGTGGGCTTCTTCTCGATCTTCAAGCGCGGCATGAAGGGCGTCTATCAGCACTGTGACGAGCGCCACCTGCACCGCTATCTCGCGGAATTCGACTTCCGCTACAACAACCGCACGGCGCTGGGCGTCGACGACAGCGAGCGCACGACCAACATGCTCAAGGGCATTTCCGGCAAGCGCCTCACCTATCGGCGGATTAACACGAGCGGGAAGCCTAGGCGCTGGGGGACGGCGGCGCTTCGTCGCCTGCTGGCTTCGATATTAGACGAGTAATTAAGCCCAGTCCTGATCGTAGGGAATGCCAAGCCTGATAGCGAGCGCTTGCCGCGACACACCCAATGCGGACGCAAGAGGCTCAAGGCCCGATATGCCACGCTCCTGCAATGTCCTGATTAGAGGCCAAGGCATAAGGAGGTCTGCCGCGAACTGATTGGCTTCCCGCTCCTGAGGACTAGAAAGCGCGCGGTAGAACTCATCATCCTCAATGCCACCATCCAAATCCGCATTCTTGCGATGAAGAATGAAATGCCCAATTTCATGGGCGACGGTGAATCTCTGTCGATTCTGATGGTGAGTGGACTGGACGAGAATCACAAATCCGGATGGGCCGCCTAATTTCTCATCGCGACGGAGGATTCCAGACACGCCGCCTAGAAGGAGTTTGCTGTAAACGTTAATCCCTAGATCGCGGGCGGCAGCCACAACATCAACCGGCGCGCGGGTCCGGTAAAGCGAGAGGATCGCTTCGTTACTGGAGATCTCAGGGAACTGGCGGGATAGGGGTGCCTGTTGCATTGCTTGAACCTTGTGGGCCTTTGGCCGCCGCGGCGGCCAAAACCTCTTCGCGGTCCCGAATCTCAACAGCAGCCCTCAAGGCTGCTTGAAACTTCGGGCTCTCAAGATAGGCGTCAACCTCAACTTTGGCAATCTCCCCAGCGGCGTTGTGAGCTTGGTTCTTGAACTCTTTGAAGCCCCATATCGCTAAGATGGCGATGCCAATGGCCAGTACAGCAACAACGACCGTCACCGCTGTCAGAAGAATTGATATGAAATCTTTGTATTCGACGACCGGCTTGTCTGGCTGAGGGGCGTGCAAGGACGCCAAGCTGACGAGCAATGTGGCAATCAGCGTTGCGCCAACTAGGGTTGCGATGAACTCTATGGGTCTCATGCGCAATAATAGAATCGCGAGAGGATTGCGCAACTAAGAGTCTTGCGCTCTAGCTCTTCCTTTTAGTGGCTTTCTTGATCGCCGCCTTTGTCTTGGGCGCAGTACCATCGTGAGGGCGCGGCCCCATCTTGGCGGCCGACTTAACCAACGACTCAAAGCACTCCCAGGCATCGGGCTCGAATTCGAGCTTCGGCGCCTTGGGAGTGGGAGCGGGTTTGGCCTTTGCTATAAGCGTTCCTATTTGGTACAAGAAAACCCACCGCGCCAGTCGTGAGACGAAGCGCGGCGGGGAAGGCGGCTAGGCTTTATTTACGACGGTCACCGCATATCCTGACTCTCCTGCAGGGCCTTGTGTTCTCCAGGTTCCGCGCCGGTCCCACGCTTTTCGAGGGCAATGGGGACAGGCTCGACGGTCGATTTAGTGACGGCGATCCTTGCGGGTCGCCGTTTCTGCGAGTGGGCAAACACACCCGACAGAACTCGTTAACTCAAAGTCACTCCGGCTGCGGCAAGCCCGGGAGGGACCTCGCCACTCGGCGCCAATTTCCAGCCTTCTTTCGGCACGAACGTAAAGCGCTTGTCCTTGCCAAGAATCGCCGACACGGCTTGCTTTGGGTTGCTGCCGCCGGGGACTAACCCGTTTTCTTCAAGCACCGGATAGAAGTCCGGCAATTCGACGGGACGATCCCTCTCGCTCAGATACTTGGCCATGAAGTTGGCAATCCGCGTACTCATGGGCAACGTAGCGAGTCCGCCGGGAATTTCTTGGATTCGCTTGCGCGGCTCTGAAGGGATGGGGCGGACGTATTTGCCATACATCTCGATGAACGCCTCAACGGCCGCACGCTTCTTCTCAAGCTCCGCAATCGCGCGATCAATGTCAGCCAGATCGGCATGGGCGAGGTCGAGTGGGGTGGGTCGGATATGGTCCATGTGCTTTGGCTCGGTGCGTGTGAGTGTTTATGGCGCACCCAAGCAAAGTCCGCAAGGAGGAATCGTGTGGACCAAAGAGATTCTTGGGCGAACGGAAATCGTACCTTTGGCTTGATGAGTTAAGTATACAATCACCTCGTAAGACGAAGAGTTCTATTCGTCTTCCCTCAATGAAACACCCGCCCTGAATCGATCACCAGCGTCTGCCCCGTCGTGCTGTTGGTCCGGCACATGGTGACGACCTGATCGGCGCAGTCGTCCTTGTCGGCGGGCTTGCCCAGCAGCGAGGCGCTGGCGTTCTTGGCGACCACCTCGGGGCGCAGGTTCGCGGTGGCGCGGGTGCCTTCGAGCAGGCCGGGGGCCACGCAGTTCACCAGCACTTCGGGCGCCAGCGCCACGGCCATGCACTTGGTGAGATGGATGAGGCCGGCCTTCGAGACGGCATAGGCGATCGAGGAGCCGGTCGGCCCCAGCCCGGCCACGGAGGCGATGTTGACGATGCGGCCTGCGCCCTGCTTCTTCATCACCGGACCGACGGCCTTGGTGAGCAGCATCGGGCCGGTCAGGTTGATGTCGATGATCTTGGTCCATTCCTCGTAGGTGAGGCCGTCGAGGTCGGTGAAGGGGATCGACTTGTTGTAGGCCGCGTCGTTCACGAGGATGTCGAGCCGGCCGAAGCGCTTCACGACGTCGTCGACCAGCCGGTCGACCTGGTCGCGTTGCGTCACGTCGCAGGCGAAGGCCGCGGCGGCGACCTGGTGCTTTTCGAGATCGCGCACGACGCCCTCGGCCTGGTCCTTGCTGCGCGCATAGACGACGGCGATGTGGCAGCCCTCTGCCGCCAGCGCGTGACAGATGCGCTGGCCCAGCCCGCCATTGCCGCCGGTCACGACGGCCACTTTGCCCTTGAGATCCATTGTTCCCCCTGAAACCTGCGGCATCTGCCCTGCAGCCAACGCTGCAGGCAGGGCCGCATCCGTGCGCTATATATAGGCCAGTTCACAGCGTTCGCGGAGCCTGCCAGATGACCACCCTCGCCAACGGCGCCACAGCCGACCAGATCCTGCGGCAGCGCGCCCAGCGCGTCATTCCCGGCGGCATGTACGGCCACCTGCGCAGCGACCGGCTGCCCGAGGGCTATCCGCAGTTCTTCGAACGCGGCGAGGGCTGCCACCTGTGGGACGTCAACGGCAAGCGCTATGTCGACTTCATGTGCAGCTGGGGCCCGATCGTGGTCGGCCACGGCAATCCGGTGGTGGCCGAAGCGGTCGCGCGCCAGATGGCGGCGGGCGACTGCCTGAACGGCCCGTCGGAGCGGCTGGTCGAGCTGGCCGAGCGGCTGGTCGGGCTGATCCCGCATGCCGACTGGGCGCTGTTCGGCAAGAACGGCACCGACGCGACCACGACCTGCGTGACCCTGGCGCGCGCCGCCTCGGGCAAGCGCAAGATCCTGGTGGCCGAGGGCGCCTATCACGGCGCCACCCCGTGGTGCTCGCCGAACCCGTACGGCGTCACGCCGGAAGATCGCGCCCACCTGCTCACCTTCAAATACAACGACACCGGCAGCCTCGAGAGCGCGGTGCAGCGCGCCGGCGACGACCTGGCGGGCATCATCGTCTCCGCCTTCAAGCACGATTTCGGCAAGGACCAGGAGATGCCGGACGCGGCCTTCGCCCGACGCGCGCGCGAACTGTGCGACGCCAGCGATGCGGCGCTGATCGTCGACGACGTGCGCGCCGGTTTTCGGCTGACGATGCGCGGCAGCTGGGACCTCGTGGGCGTGCAGCCCGACCTCAGCGCCTGGAGCAAGGCGATCGCCAACGGCCATGCGCTGGCCGCCGTCACCGGCAACGACCGCTATCGCGACGCGGCCTCGAAGCTCTTCGTCACCGGCTCGTTCTGGTGCAGCGCCGTGTCGATGGCGGCGGCGCTGGCGACGCTCGACGTGCTGGAGAGCACCGACGGGCCGGCGCACATGCGCGCCATGGGACAGCGGTTGCGCGACGGGATTGCCGGCCAGTCGGCCGAGTTCGGCATCGGCGTGCGCCAGAGCGGCCCGCCGCAGATGCCCACGATGCTGTTCGACAACGACCCCGACTGCGAGAAGGGCAACTTCTTCACCCTGGAGGCGCTGAAGCACGGCGCCTACCTGCACCCGCGCCACAACATGTTCCTGTCGACGGCGCACAGCGAAGCCGACATCGACTTCGCGCTGGAAGCGACCCGCAAGGCGTTCGCGGCGCTGGCAGCGCGTTAAGCATCTCCATCCCGCACCAACCTCATCCTGAGGAGGCCCGAAGGGCCGTCTCGAAGGATCGGTAACAGGCGGGGTGCGCGTGCCCACCCTTCGAGACGCGCTCCTGCGGAGCGCTCCTCAGGGTGAGGTCTTTGTTGGAAGCTCGCCGTGGTTCTTTCCGTTCGGAAAGCCTCCAACTCCGCCCGCCGTTCTTCCGGAACCGGTTGAGGCTGGCGCCGTCGCAAGGCGCTGGCGGCGCGGCAATTTCAACTCTTGTCATCGCGGGCGGGGTAACCCCCGCCCTGTAGCGCAGCGAAGGATCTCCCGGCCGCAAGGGAGTCCTTCGCTCGCTCGGTGAGGTCCTTCGCTGCGCTCAGGACGACAGCCAACTAACTCCGCCCGCCGTTCTTCCAGAAGCGGTTCAGGCTGGCGACGTCGCCATTGTACATGTTGCGGTCGCAATGGCCGACGCCCTCGACGTGGCGGGGCTCGCTGCCGAAGGCGAAGTTCTGCGAGGTCTCGTCGGCGACGTACTGCCAGAGCTTCCAGCCGCGGCTCGCCCACGCCATGGGAAGCCGGGGCTCCTCGCGATAATCGGCCAGCCACAGTTCGCAGCGCGCCAGGATGGATCCCGGCCGCACGCTCGCGCCCAGGCTGATGCGCCGGCGCCCGTAGATCTCGCCATCGGCCCAGGCGGGATGGGCGTAGAGCATCGGCAGACGCCCGGTGGCCTTCTGCACGGCCAGGACGAAGGCCTCGGCCTGATCGAGCCGCATCGTGTTGCGCGGGTTGGCGTCGTTCGGCTCGAGGTCCAGCGCCATCACGGTCTGCGGGCCGGGCTGGCAGGCCGACAGGAACGAAGCGGCCTGCTGCTCACCGGAAAACTGGCGGGTGCCGAAATGATAGCCGCCCCACAGGAGGCCGGCCGACTCCGCCTGGCGCCGCCGCGGCGTGTAGGACGGATCCAACCAGTCGCCGCCTTCGCTCACCTTGTGGATGATGGCGAGGATATTGCTGCGGCGGACCGCGGCGAAACTGGTGACCGTGACGTTGTGGCTGATGTCGATCACCGCATCGAGGCCGGGCCGCGTCTGGCCCGGGGCGTAGGCCGTCGGCTGGGACGTCGGCTGGCCACCGCAGCCGGCCAGCGCCGGCAGGGCGAGGCCGCCCGCCAGCATGCTTCTCCGTGAGATCATCGAGGGAGTTCCTATTTAGCTTTCGTCAGCACGTTGGTGGCAGCGACGGAAACGCCGGCGCGGTTCTCGGTATAGAAGAGTTCGAGCGTGCCGTCGTCGAGCAAGGTGCCTTCGATGGCCGAACCGCCCTGCCCGATCATGCGCACGCGCTTGCCGTCCGATCCGATGACACCGATGACCGGCTCGGCCCTCGATTCCGAGGACAGCGTTCCCCAGAAACGGCCTTCGTCCTGGCCGTCGATCCTCACCGTGATCTTCAGTTCGACCAGGCGGTTGCCGTCGACGATGGTCGACCGCGCGGTCACCGGAAAGTGAGCCGGCAGGCCGCTCACGATGCTCTTGTTGGTTCCCGTCCAGGTGCCCGTCATGTCGACGGTGGCCGGCTGCGCGGTCGCGATGCCGGCGGCACAGGCGAGCGAGAGGCCGAGGGGGAGCAGGACGGAGACACCGCGCATGGTTGTTTTCCTTCGGGGTTGTCGGGGGCGCCATCTTGCCCAAACATCGGGCCACGTAAAGCCGGGGATCGTCGTGCCTGTCGACAGGCAGGGGTTGGCGCGGGATAGTGCCGGGAATGGAATATGACTACATCGTCGTCGGGGCCGGTTCGGCGGGCGCCGTCGTCGCCAACAGGCTTTCGGCGGATCCGCGGAACAAGGTGCTGCTGCTGGAAGCCGGACCCGCCGGCCACCCGTGGACGCGCATCCCGGTCGGCTATTCCCGCCTGATCAACAATCCCACCGTAAACTGGCTCTACAGCGCCGAGCCCGAGGCCAGCACCAACGGCCGCCGCATCCCGGTGCCGCGCGGAAAACTGCTCGGCGGCTCGAGCGCCATCAACGGCCTCGCCTTCGTGCGCGGCCAGGCGCAGGACTTCGACACCTGGGCACAGATGGGCAACCAGGGCTGGGCCTACGACGACGTCCTCCCCTTCTTCAAGCGCATCGAAAGCTACGACGGGGGCGACGAACGCTTTCGCGGCCGCGACGGTCCGTTGCGCGTCACCGATCCCGCACCGGCCAATCCGCTGTTCGCCACGCTGATCAAGGCGGCCGGCGAAGTCGGGATCGCCCACAACCCCGACTATAACGGGGCGAAGCAGGACGGCATCGCCATGAGCCAGGCCACCATCGCCTCGGGCTGGCGCATGAGCACTGCCCGCTGCTACCTCGATCCGGCAAAGCGCCGCCCCAATCTCCGGATCGAGACCGGAGCGCTCGCGGAATCGCTGATGCTGGAGGGCAAGCGCTGCACCGGCGTCCGCTATTCGGTCGGCGGGACGGTGCGCGAGGCCCGGGCGGGACGCGCCGTCGTGGTGAGCGGCGGGTCGATCAACTCGCCGCAGCTTCTGGAGCTGTCGGGAATCGGCCAGCCGGACCGGCTGCGCGGGCTCGGCATCGAGGTCCGCCATGCCCTGCCGGGTGTCGGCGAGAACCTGCGCGACCACTATGCGCCGCGCACGCGGTGGACCATCGGCCAGCGCGGCGTCACCTTCAACGATCGCGGTCGTGGCCTCGGTCTCGTGCACCAGGCGCTGCGCTGGGCGGTCAACCGCGACAGTCTGCTGTCGATGGTCGGCGCGCCGCTGCGCGCCTTCGTGCGCTCGCGCGACGGGCTCGACGCGCCCGACCTGCTGCTGGGCTGGGTCCCGATGTTCACCGAAGCCGGTCCGCGCGGCCCCCGGATCGCCCGGCAGTCGGGCATCTCCTGCTATGCCCACCCGATGCGGCCGGAGAGCAAGGGGCACATCCACATCGTCTCGGCCGATCCGAAGCGGCCGCCCGAGATCAGGTACAATTTCCTGTCGGCGCCGGTCGACGGCGAGCTCACCGTGCGCGCCGTGCGCATCGCCCGGGCCATCATGACCGCGCCGGCCATGGCGCCGCTGCAGGTGGCGGAGATCGCGCCGGGACCGGGCGGCAACAGCGACGACGAGATCCTCGACTGGGTGCGCACGGCGGCCGAGACGACCTATCACCCGGTGGGGACCTGCAAGATGGGCTCCGATGCGATGGCCGTGGTCGATGCGCGGCTGCGCGTACACGGCATCGAGGGACTGCACGTCGCCGACGCCTCGATCATGCCGACGCTGACGTCCGGCAACACCAACGCGCCGTCGATCATGATCGGCGAGAAGGCCGCGGACATGGTGTTGCAGGGGGCGGTGTAGCAACCAATTTGTCATCCTGAGCGAAGCGAAGGATCTCACGTTCGCCAAGGAGTCCGTTGGTCGTTCTGCAAGGTCCTTCGCTTCGCTCCGGGGCGTAGGCTACTCCGCCCGAGACGACAGCACCTCTTCAACGCCCGCGGAAGGCGCGCGCGAGCTGGTCGCTCAGCGGCTTCACCAGAAACGACGCCACGGTACGCGGCGTGGTCTCGATGAACGCCTCGACCGGCATGCCGGCCAGCAACTGGAGACCTGCGAGACGAGAGAGTTCGCCTTCGGCAACGCGGATGCGCACCGAGTAGTAAGGCTCCGTCGCCTTGTCTTCCTGCGTGACATCGGCGCCGATATGGATCACCTCGCCGTTGACTTCGGGGGTCGTCTGCTGGTTGAAGGCGGCAAAGCGCAGGACGGCATGCTGACCGACATGGATCTGGTCGATGTCCTGCGGCGGCACCTTGGCGTCGACGATCAGCGAGTCCGAGTCCGGCACGATCAGCATGAGGGGCTCGCCCGCCTGGACGACGCCGCCGACCGTGTGGACGTTTCGCTGGAAAACCCTGCCGGCCTGCGGCGACACCAGATCGATGCGCCTGAGCTGATCGTCGGCGGCGATACGTCGCTCGCTCATCTCGGATTTCTTGGCCCGGATCTCCGCCAGTTCCTTGCCCACTTCGCTGGCGAGATCCTGGTCGATCTGGTGGATCTTGAGTTCAAGCTCGGCGATGCGGCCGCGGCTCTGCGCCAGCGACGCGACGAGGGCGGAACGCTCGCCTTCCATGCGGGCGGAATCGCGTTCGAGCGTGGTGACGCGGCTGATCGGCACGAGGTTCTGCTTCCACAGCACGCGAACGCCCTCCAGTTCCTGCGCCAGGAGCTTGAGTTCCTTGCCCTTGGCGGCTTCCTGGGCCTGCGTGCCTTCGATCTGGAGATTGAGCTGCTTGATCTGCTCGCGGAGCTGCGCCTTCTGACCATCGCGTGCCGTCCGGCGCATCTCGAACAGTCTCTGCTCGCCGGTCATCAGGCGTGCGATTTCGGGATCACCCGCCCGCGACGTCAGGTCGGGCGGAAAATCGACGGTCGCGGCATTGTCGCGCTCCGCCTCGAAGCGCGCCTGCCGCGCCGCCATTTCCTCGAGCGCCTTGGTCACGATCCCGAGGTTCGCCCTGGCCTGGGTTCCGTCGAGCCGGACGACGACGTCGCCCTGCTTCACCCGGTCGCCTTCCTTGACGAGCAGCTCGCCGACGATGCCTCCGGTCGGGTGCTGGATCTTCTTGACGTTGGTGTCGACAACCAGCTCGCCGGACGCGATCACCGCGCCGGACAGTTGCGTCATGGCCGCCCAGCCGCCGACCCCGAAGACGAGGAGAAAGCAGGCCACGAGGCCGATCGTGAGAGGCTGGCGGGTGGCGGCCGCAATGGACAGAGGCTGGTTCATGACGGCTCTCGCGTACGCACCGCCGGTGCCCGAAGGGAAGTGGGCAGGGCAGCTGCAGCCGGCGGCGGCGAGGCGGCCTTCAGCGTCTCGCGCAGGACGGCGTCCTTGGGACCGAACGCCTGCTGCTTGCCGCCGCGCATCACCAGGAGCTGGTCGACGGCGGCCAGGGCGCTCGGCCGATGGGCGATCACGATGGCGATGCCGCCGCGCGAGCGGACGGACATGATGGCCTTGGTCAGGGCCTCCTCGCCGTCATGGTCGAGGCTCGAATTGGGCTCGTCGAGCACCACGAGGAAAGGATCGCCATAGAGCGCCCGCGCCAGGCCGACCCGCTGGCGCTGTCCCGCCGACAGGGCGGTGCCGCCTTCGCCCATCTCGGTCTCGTAGCCGTTGGGCAGGCCGAGGATCAGCTCGTGAACGCCAGCGGCCTGCGCCGCCGCGATCACCTTCGCAGCGTCGGGCTCGGGCTCCAGCCGGGCGATGTTCTGCGCGACCGTACCCGAGAACAGCTCCATGTCCTGGGGCAGGTAGCCGATATGCTCGCCCAGCGCCTCGGACGACCATTGATCCAGCGTGGCGCCGTCGATGCGGACCTTGCCGGTGACGGGCCGCCAGACGCCGACGAGCGTGCGGGCGAGCGACGACTTGCCCGATGCGCTGGGGCCGATGATGCCCAGCCCCTGGCCGGCCTTCAGGCCGAAGGCAATGTCGCGGGCGACCAGCATATTGACCCCGGGGGGCGCCACGCTGACGGACTCGACCGATAGCGTGGCCTTCGGCCTGGGCAGCGCCATGACGTCACGGTCTTCGGGGACCCGGGCGAGCAGATTGTTGAGCCGGTGCCAGCTCTGGCGGGCCGACACGAAGACACGCCACTGGGCGATCACCTGCTCGATCGGCGCCAGGGCGCGGGCCGACAGGATGGAACCGGCGATGATGATGCCGGCCGTCGCCTGCTGCTTGATCACAAGATAGGCGCCGACCGCCAACACTGCCGACTGCAGCGCCATGCGGAGCGCGCGCGAGAAGCTTCCCATGCCGCCGGTGATGTCGCCCGCCCGCTGATGGGCACTGACGTAACGACGTCCATAGTCCGCCCACTGGTGGGCGAAGCGCCCGACCATGCCCATGGCATGAAGGACCTCGGAGTTGCGGCGGCTGGCCTCGGCAAGGCTGGTGCGCCGGCCGGACAGCGACGAAACCTCGATCGACGGCTGGCGGACCTTGACCTCGGTGATGAAGGTGATGGCGACCAGGATGAGGGCGCCGACCGTTGCCGTGAGGCCGATCAGCGGATGGAACAGGTAGCAGATGCCGAGATAGAGCGGCATCCAGGGCAGGTCGAACAGCGCCGGCGGGCCGCTGCCCGACATGAAACTCCGGATCTGTTCGAGGTCGCGGACCGGCTCGAAGCCATTCAACTGGGGCGCCCGGAGCGGCAACTTGACCAGCAGGTGATAGATTCTCTGGTCCATGGTCTCGGCAAACCCTCCGGCGATCCGGATGAGGACCCGGTTGCGGACGATGTCCAGGATCGCCTGGAAGCCATAGAGGCCGAGAGCCAGGATGCACAGCGCGACCAGGGTCGGAACGCTGCGGCTCGGCAGCACCCGGTCATAGACCTGAAGCATGAAGAACGAGCCGGTGAGATAAAGAATATTCAGGACGGCGGTGAATACCGCCACGCCCATATAGGACGCGCGGCACGACCGCAGCGCTTCCGCAAGCTCGGTTCGTGGCGATCCTGCTGCAGGAGATGGCGCCCGCGTCATGCTGATTGTCACATCCCTCGTCGGCCGACCTGCCGACCCCGGACGGCGGGCACACGAGACCCACTACCATCGACAAACTGCGGCTGTCTCGCTTTTTGACCACAAAAAGCCTCTATTTACGGAGAATTAATGGCCCCTACACATCGGGAATAGCAGACCTTATCTAAAGTAGCCGACTTGACGTTGCGGTGCGCCCCATCGGTTACCATTTTCCGGGTGCCGCATATTCCGTGCGATCGCTCCCAAGAGTTCAATTTCAGCCAGACGGAAACGGTCAATATGCCTTCAGCGCCCCCGGTCGGAGTGGTGATTGCCAACTACAACAACGGCACCTTCGTGGCACGGGCGATCGAATCGGTGACCCGGCAGTCCTGCCGCAACCTGCGCACCATCGTGGTAGACGACGCCTCGACGGACCATTCCGACGAAGAAATCCGCAACTGCCTGTCGCGCCTCAACGATTCGAGGTTCAGCTATATCCGCCTCGACACCAACATCGGGCAGACCGGGGCCATCAAGCGCGGCCTTGCGGAACTGGACACGCCGTTCGTCGCCTTCCTCGATTCCGACGATAAATGGTATGAGAATTTCATCGAGCGGCACTTGTGCGCGCACATGAATGCCGACTTCCCGGTCTCCCTCACCTATTGCGACTCGCACATCATCGACGGCGACGACCGTCTGCTCGCCGGCACCGCCTGGTGGTTCGACCATCGCGAGACGTCGCGCAAGGTGTTCGATCCCGCGCTCGTACCGCAGTTCGACGCCACGAACGGCGAATTCTCCTTTACACGGAACGGCCGGTTGACGTTCCACCCCCACTGGTCAACCCTCAGCGCCACGAACAGTATGGCAAGCATGATGTTCCGGCGCGGCTTCGTGGACCTCGTGCTCGTGCTGCCCGACAGCGACCTCAGACTCTATCTTGACTACTATCTCTCGACCTTCGCCGGCCTGCTGACCGGTTCGGTGGCCCTCCACGATGCGCTCTATGCCTACCGCATGCACGGGTCCAACAAGCACTCGAACGCCACCGTGATGGGCGGCACCTACAATTCCTCGACCAAGGACTGGGCGCCCATCCGCGACCATATCCTCCGCCTTGTCCTCCGCATCCTCGACGAGGAGGCTCCCTCGATCCGCGCCGCGTTCGGCGATTGGCGTCACACCAATTCGAAGGCTTTGGTAAAGCGTGCCCTGGATGCGGGCTCGACCGGGAGCAAGGGAGCATGGATCCGTTTCATCGACTCGCTTTCGATGAAGGCGCGGACTTTGCTCGGCAGCGCTCGTCGAGGTCTGCATGGACAACAACGGCATCACGAGCGCTGAAAGCGGCGTGACACGAACGAGCCGCAACAGCGCCGTCTTCGTCGGCACGGCCCGCGACTGTGCCCGCTGGCTGCCGGACGTTCTGGACAATCTCGCTGGGCTGGCGGGGCTCTACGATCGAACGGCATTCATCTTCGCCGTCAGCGATGCAACCGACTCCACGGCTGCCCTTTTACACGACTGGATACGCAAGGACCGAAGAGGAAAGGTCATCGAGCTTGGCGACCTATCGCCGAGGCTGAAGCTGCGGACGGAACGGATCGCCCACGCGCGCAACGCCTGCCTCGACGAGGTTCGCGGGTCGGCATGGGCAGGATACCGTCATCTCGTCGTCGCAGATCTGGACGATGTTCTCGCCGTGCCACCCGATGTCGACGCCTACGTCCGGGCGGCGGACTGGCTCGACGCCGCGCCGGACCGCGCCGCTGTGTTCGCCAGTGCCGCCCCACGTTATTACGACATCTGGGCATTGCGGCACGCTACCTGGTGCCCGCACGATTGCTGGCACCGGATATGGGGACGCCCCGCCTCACAATCGTTCGAAGCGGCCAAGTTCCGTGAAGTCTTCGCTCGGCAGATACCGCTCCCGCGACAGATGCCACCGATCGAAGTCCGCTCGGCCTTCGGTGGACTTGGCCTCTACCGCATGTCGGATGCGCTGGCCTCGAGCTATGTCGGGATCGACGCGCAGGGTCGAGAAACCTCCGAGCATGTCGCCTTCAACGAAGCGATCGCAAGCTCCGGCGGTCGCCTTCATGTCTTCCCCGAGCTACAGGTGCAGGCGCCGCAACAACATCTGTACAACGCTGCTGAGTTCGATATCCGGTGGCGAATGACAATGCGGCTGCGCGAAGCCATCGAACGCCATCGACCCGCCTGGCGCACGTTGCTCACCCGAACATGAAGGCGCTCATCGTCGACCCGGCCCTCCATTCGCGCGGCGGTCATCACGCCGCCGCGATCGCGCGGCTCCAGGCCGAGTTCTCCCGCCTGGGCATCGAGGCACCCTGCCTTGGTTCAGCCGTCGCTGCGCCCGACATCGTGACTGACCTCGCCTGTACGCCGACCTTCTCCAGTCCGGTCTATGGCCGGGACTATTCCAGCCCAAAGGAATTCAAGCTCCGCGTCGACCGCACCAGCCGTGAGATGTCACGGGCCCTGCTGCGCAGTGGGGTGTGGCCCGACGTCCTGGTCCTCCCGTGCTGCGACCAGGTCCTGGCCGCTTCGGTGGCGCGTGTGTTGCGACGTCACCCGCTGAAGCCCCCGCCGCAGGTGTTGATGTGGCTGCTCTATGGCCCCCATCACCGGCTCGCGCCGGACAACCCCACCGTCATCCCCTTTCAAGACGAGACTCGTCGCGGCTTTACCGCGCTTCTCCAGGCCGTCGGCGACGAGCCGCGGCTTGCGGCCTACTGCGAGACCGAAGCGATTGCCGCCTTCTATCGCAAGCTGTTGCCCTTCGACGTCGGCGTCGCTCCGGGTGCCGGCATCGTCCTGCCCGCCGCAGCCGACGCGCCCGCTTCGGACATACCCGAGCACCCCCGCCTGACGATGGCCGGCTTCGCCAACCGCTCGAAAGGCTACCGCCTCTTGCCCGAGGCGATCCCCCGGCTGCTGCAGCGTCACGCCACATCGCGCTTTACCGTTCATGGCATCGTCGCCGGATCGGATGCCGAGGATGATGCCTGGATCTTCGACGATCTCGAACGACTGGGGCCTCGCGTTGCCATCCGCCGCGGTGTGTTGTCAGACGAAGACTATGTAGGGCTGCTTTCGCGCACCGACCTGCTGCTGCTTCCCTACGATCCCGAGGCCTATGGGGCGCGTGGTTCGGCGATCTCGACGGAGGCACGACGGATGGGCATTCCCATCGTGGCGCCTGCGGGCTGCGCCTTCGCCTGGCCGGCCTTCGACGAGGGCAGTGGGGTTGCCATGTCTCGCTACAGCCCCGATGGCCTCGCCGAGGCGACCCTCGACGCACTTTGCCGGCTCGGTGCCTTGAAGGCACAGGCGTCGGCGATTTCCCTTACGACCAAGGACATGTTGGGTGACATTCTGGAAGCTACCGTCGAGGCCGCTCGCGCGCGGTCCGGCCACGGCGCGGCCGATGCCCTGCGCCGACTGCTAGGGTTCGCCCTTCAGGCCGAGTGACGCCAGGTAAGACCAGCGTACCGTGCCGTTCCTGAACCGAATGCCTTCGAGATATTGCGCGACGGCACGATCCACCAGCTGTTGCGGCGGCTTTTCCTTTCGAGCGCCGTCGGCATAGGCCACGATCTCGCGCCAGCCGTCGGGCCGCGGGATCGACACGATGGTCGAAGGCGTGTCGAGATTCTTGTAGGTCCAGAACGACCAGCCGATCCCGTGCCTCTCGTGCAGGCGGCGGAATCCTTCGTTCCATTCGTCGGTGAGTTCGCCGGTCTCGCCGAGGAACAGCGGCACGTCGTGGAGATTGGCGAAGTTCAGGTGTCGCTGGATCGAGTCGCGCTTCGTCGAAGCCCAGAACGAATGGTAGGTGTAGGCGAGGTTCTTCGCGAAGGGCGGGCCGAACATGGCGAAGCTCGAACTCCACTGCCCGCCGGCCAGGATCACGATGCGCTCGGGATCGACATCGCGGATCGCCGCCGTCGCGCGCTTGTAGAACGGCTCCAGGCGCGCGTTCAGCGTCGCCACGTCGTGATAGGGCGCAATGGGCTCGTTCAGGATGTCGTAGCCCAGGATCGCGGGATTGCCGCGATAGCGTTGCGCCACGGCGCGCCACAGCTTCACCGTGAGGTCGCGGTCGCGCGCCACGTAGAACATCAGCGGATAGCCCGGGCCGTCATCATGGTTGATGCCGGTCTGGCCGCCCGGCGCCGCATGCAGGTCGGGAATCACGTACAGTCCGGCGGCGGCGGCCCAGCCGACCACCCGGTCGAGCAGCGACCAGCCCTCGCCGCCGATCTCGCCGTCGGCACTCATGAACAGCCGCCAGTGCAGCGGCACCCGCACCATGTTGAAGCCGACCGACTTGATGAAGCGGATATCTTCCTCGGTCACGTAGCTGTCGCGATACTGCCGCCAGAACCCGGCGGCGCGCTCCGGTCCCAGCAGCCGGTCGAAGGCGCCGTAGATCTGACGCGGCGATTTCGCGACCTCGAACTTGAACATGTAGCCTTCGGGCATCAGCCAGTTGCCGAGGCTGATTCCCTTGAGGCGCAGGATCCGGCCGTCGGGCTCGACGAAGTGCTTGCCCTGGATGCGCACCAGCCCCTCGGCATGAACCGCCGGTGCGGCGAAGCCGAGCATCATCAGGAGAGCGACGAGGAGGCGCATGACGGGACTGTAGCAGGCGACTAAGGTTCGTCCCGTCATGATTCTCGCCTCCCTCCTGCTGCCGATCGCCGTCGCGGCCATTGTCTTCCTGGTTCAGCGCGTCCGCCTGCCGGTTTTTCTCGCGATCATGGCCACCGTCGTGGTCTATGGCATCGCCGCCGACATGACTTTCCAGTCGGTCGGCAAGGCCTTCGGGCTGGGCTTCACGACGGCCTTGGAGCAGACCGGCCTGCTGGTGGTTGCCGGCGCGCTGGTCGGCGGCCTGCTGCTGCGCACGCCGCTGGGCACCGGGTCCTCGGCCGCCGCGGGACTGATGGCGGGACTGGGCGCCTCGGCTTCAGGCGGGCTGGCGCTGTTGCAGCCGGCCGGGCAGGACGCGCCGCGGCGCGCGCTGGGCCTTGCCCTCACCCTGCTGGCGGTCGCGGCCCTGCTCGCACCCTCGCCCCTCGCGGTCGCCGCGGCCTCGGTGATGAAGGCCGACATCCGAACCGAATTCATGATCGCCCTTCCGGTCGCGGCGGCCGCCGTGGCGCTCGGCTGGTGGCATGTCGCACGACAGATCCCGTCTCAGCCGACGGAAGGACGGCTCTCCTGGGCATGGCTCTGCATCGCCATCCCCCTCGTGCTGCTGGTCCTGCAGTCGGTGGCGCAGATGCCGAGCGAGCCCCTGGGCAAGGGCGGCGCGCGTGAACTCTATATCGGCATCTCCAAGCCGCTGATGCTGACGGCCATCGCCCTCACCCTGGCGATCGTGCTGGCCCGCCGCTGGGAGCCTTCGGTCCTCGCCGGCCGGTCGTGGGCGCCGCTGCTGCTGGCGGTCGGCGCGTCGGGCGGACTGGCCCGCGTCTTCGACGAGACCGGCATGTCGGAGCTCCTGGCCGAATATGCGCTGCACCCGCGCTACGGCGTGCTGACGCCGTTCCTGGCGGCGGCCATCGTCAAGACGATGCAGGGCAATTCGCTCACCGCCGTGCTCACGGCCTCGGGCATGGTCGAGCCGATGCTGCCGGCGCTCGGGCTCGACAGCGCCTCGGGTCGGGCCATCGCGGCGGCAGCGGTCGGCGCGGGCTCGATGGCGATCTGCCACGTCAACGATCCGTTCTTCTGGATTGCCGCCCATATGGGCCGACTGTCGCCCGGCCGCGCGCTCACCGTGATCTCGCTGGGCAGCGCCGTGATGGCGATCGGCGCCCTGGTGGTCATCGCGGCGATCCGGCAGTTCATCTAGAGGGTCTTAGACCTCACCTTTCCAACAAAGGCCTCACCCTGAGGAGCGCTCCGCAGGAGCGCGTCTCGAAGGGTGGGCACGAGCACCGCGTCCGTTGCCCATCCTTCGAGACGGCCCTTCGGGCCTCCTCAGGATGAGGTTAAGTGGGTCAACTCAAGACCGAGTATCCTACGCGACCAACCCCTCCTCGCGCGCCTTGATCTGCAAAGCGAGGTAGCGCGAGTAGATGCGGCACTGGGCCAGGCTGCCGGCGAGGAACCACAGGCCGGGCTGCGGCGTCGGCTTGAACATGTTGGCGAGCTCGCCTCCGGCATCGAAGCCCCAGACCGGCCCGATCCGGTCGGCGACCGCATCGCCCAGGAAGGCGCGCACCGTCTCCTGCTGGTTCTCGTAGCCGGTCGCGACCACCACCAGCTCGGCCTCGCGCAAGGTGCCATCCTTCAGGCGCACGCCGCCGGTCTCGAACCGATCGATATCGTCGTACTGCAGCAGCTTGATGCGCCCATCGACGATCATGTCGGAGCAGCCGACATTGAAATAATAGCCGCCGCCCCGCCGCAGATACATCATCTGGAAGCCGGTATCGTCCTCGCCAAAGGTCAGGCGGAATCCGCGCTTCTCCAGTCCCGACAGAAGATCGCGGTCGACCCGGCGCATCTCGGCGGTCGAGAGCTGGTAGGCGCGCCGCATCACCGCATAGGGCGAGGCGGCGGCCAGCAGGTCGCAGTCCTCGAACGGCAGGCCCTCGGTGTAGATCGCATAGACCTTCTGCGCCTCGCGGATCGACACGACATAGGTCGGACTGCGCTGCACCAGGGTGACGTCGGCGCCGCTGGCGCAGAGATCCTGTGCAACGTCGTGGCCGCTGTTGCCGGTGCCCACCACGATCGCCTTGCGTCCCTTCCACGCCGCGCCGCTGGTGTAGGCGCCGGAATGCATCACGGTGCCGGCAAATGTGTCGAGGCCCGGCAGCGACGGCTTGATCGGAATGGCGCTCACGCCGGTGGCGAACACGACATGACGCGGATGCAGGACGCGCTCCGTCCCGTCGCCGCGCGCCAGCGTCACCGTCCAGCGCTGCGTTGCCTCGTCATAGGCGCCCGAGACGAGTTGCGTGTCGGTCCAGTAGTTGAGATCGAGGTTCTCGACATAGGTCTCGAACCAGTTCGCCAGCTTGTCCTTGGGAATGAAGACCGGAAACGTCGGCGGGAACTTCATCAGCGGCAGATGATTGACGTGCACCTCGTTGTGCAGGGTGAGCGAGTGATAGCGCCGCCGCCAGTTGTCGCCGATGCGCTGATGGCGATCGACGATCAGCGTGTCGACGCCCAGCGCCCGCAGGCGCGCGGCGACGGCGAGGCCCGCCTGGCCTCCGCCGACGACGAGCACGGCGGGATCGCGATCCTCGTAGGCCTGCGCCTTCAGTCGCTGGTCGAGCCAGTTGTCGCCGCCGAAGTCGCGGCTGTAGCGCTCGGCGTCGCTCAGCTCGCGCGGCCTGCCGTCGGGCCAGCCGTGCAGCTCCTCGAGCGTGGTGAGCAGCGACCAGGCCCGCCATGTCCCGCCATCGTCGACCAGGCGCACGACGGCGTTGGCCCGGCCGAAGGCGGTCTCGAACTCGAAGATCGCCTCGATGCAGTCGGTGCCGGCCCGCTGCACGCGACGCGGCGGCGTCCGCCGGTCGGGGACCTGCACGTCCTTTGCGGCAGTGCCTGCCAGCACCGGCGCCAGCGCCGCTTCGATTGTCGCGCGCCCGGAATGCGTGACGACATCCCAGGTGAAGGCCAGCACGTCGCGCCAATGCCCGTCGGGCGTGAACGTCGCCGCGACGGCCGCGGCATCCCGCGCCTGCAGCGCAGCGGCGAACGAGTCGAGCCAGTGCGCCGCGATCTCGCCGGCTTCGTCCTGCTTCTCGATAGATTGTACGGACATCAACGCTACTCCGAGTGGGGGTCAGTCGAGCTTTACGCCCGAGGCCTTGACCGCGGGTTCCCAGAGCTTGCGGTCCTCGGCCAGGAACTGGTCGAAACCGGCGCGGCCGGGCGGTGGCATGTCGAGGCCGAGATCGTTGTTCCAGCGCTTCTGGATTTCAGGCGACTTCAGCGCCTCGGCGATTGCGGTCTCGAGCTTCGCGAGGATCGGCTCGGGTGTGCCGGCGGGCGCGCCGATGCCGTACCACGAGGTGGCGACATAGCCCGGCACGGTCTCGGCGATGGCCGGGATATCGGGCGCCGCCTTGGAACGCTGGGCCGAGGTCACGCCCAGCCCCTTCAGCTTGCCGCCGCGGACCTGCGGCAGCATCGAGGGCATGTTGGCGAACATCATGTTCACCACGCCCCCCATCAGGTCGGAATAGACCGGGCCGGCGCCCTTGTAGGGAACGTGGATGATGTCGACGTCGGCCAGCTTCTTGAACAGCTCGCCGCTCAGGTGCAGCGACGTGCCGGGACCGGACGAGGCGAAGGAATACTTTCCCGGATCCTTTTTGCAGAGCGCGATCAGCTCGGCGACGTTGTTGGCCGGCAGCGACGGCGTGACGCCCAGCAGATTGGCGAGGGTCGCGACGCGCGAAATCGCCACGATGTCCTTGTCCGGATTGTACGGCAGCCTGGAGTAGAGCATCGGATTCAGCGTGTGGCTGGCCACCGAGATGAGGCCGATCGTGTAGCCGTCGGGCGCGGCGCGCGCGAGTTCGACCGTTCCGATGTTGCCGCCCGCCCCGCCCTTGTTGTCGACGACGAAGGTCTGGCCCAGGTTTTTCGAAAGCTGGTCGCACATCAGCCGGCTTACGGTGTCGGTGCCGCCACCCGGTGCGAAGGGGCAGATGAACTTTACGGTCTTGCTGGGCCACGTTCCCTGCGCGCGCACGATCGACGGCCCGGCAACCGCTGGAGCGGTCAGGGCAGCGGCAAGCAGTAACCGTCTCTTCATAATACTTCCTCCCTCTTTTCTTCTTTTCTGAACCCGGAGCCTAACGGCATCCGCTAGTCTGTCCAGATGAGAGAGCCGGAAAGCGTACAGGCGTATATCGACCAGACCCCGTCCTGGCCCGACGGCACCCCGACTCCCAGCGTCCCGATGACCCAGATGCAATGGCGCATCTGGACGCTCGCCACCGCCGGCAAGTTCTTCGAAGGCCTGGTCGTGTTCATGACCGGCGTCGCCTTGCCGCTGATCGTCGAGGAGTTCGGCCTGTCGCCCACCGGCAAGGGCATCGTGGGCGCCGCCACCCTGGCGGGCATCATGGTCGGCGCCGTGGCCCTGGGCGGCCTGGCCGATGTCTACGGCCGGCGCCGCATGTTCGTGATCGAGATGCTGGTCTTCGTCGTCTTCCTGGCCGGCCTGACCGTCGCGCCGAATTTCGGCTGGCTGGTCTTCTTCCTGTTCGGTGTCGGCCTGGCGCTGGGCTGCGATTATCCGACGGCCCACCTCGTGATCTCCGAGAGCATCCCCAGCCGCGACCGTGGCAAGCTGGTGCTGGGCGCCTTCGCCTTCCAGGCGGTCGGCGCGCTCGCCGGCACGGCGCTCGGCTTCGCGATCCTGACCCTCGATCCCTCGCTCGCCGCCTGGCGATGGATGTACGCCATGGCGATCGTGCCGGCCGCGTTCGTGGTGTTCGCCCGGCTGTTCGTGAGCGACAGCGGCCAGTGGCTGATGAGCCGCGGCCGCCGCGTCGAGGCAGAGCAAGAGCTTCGGCGCCTGCTCAAGCGCAAGCCGCAATATCCCAAACAGGTGCGCCTGGCCGAAAGCGCCGGTTCGTCCCACAACAACCCCCATCGGCGCGGCCGCTGGATCGATCTCTTCAACCGGAAGAACCGGCGGGCCACGATCCTGGCTTCCGTGCCGTGGTTCCTGCAGGATCTCGGGACCTACGGCATCGGCATCTTCACACCGACGATCCTCGCCCACACGATCGGTCACGAGATCACGAACGCCCACAACGTGTCGGCGATCATCGCCCGCGACCTCGAGGGCGCAAAGGGCGCGGCGCTGGTCGATACGCTGCTGATCGTGGGCATCCTCGCCGCCGTGCTGCTGTCCGACAAGGTCGGCCGCATCCGGCTCCAGGTCCTGGGCTTCGTCGGCTGCGCCGTCGGGCTTGCGATGGCGGCGCTGCAGTCCCATGTCGAGGAGCCGGCGCGCACGATGCTGCTGTTCGGCGGCTTCATGCTCTTCAATTTCATGACCAACCTCGGGCCCAACGCGCAGACCTACCTGCTGGCCGGCGAGGTCTTCCCGACCCAGATCCGCGGCAAGGGCGCGGGCTTCGCCGCCGCCTTCGCCAAGATCGGCGCGGTGCTGACGGCCTTCATCTTCCCGGTGGCGCTGGCCGACACCGGCATCGACTTCCTGCTGACCGCCCTCGTCTTCACCTCCCTTCTGGGCGCCCTGATCACCTGGTGGTTCCGCATCGAGACGGCAGGCGTCAATCTGGAGGAGATCGGGCAGTAAAAATCCCGCGCCGGGCTTCGCTTGGCGGGCGACGGCGAGTACCCTCGATACAATGGACTCGCCGATCCGGGAGCTGCTGCGCTCGCCCGACTTCCTGAGACTGTGGCTGGTCGGCGCCTTCGCCAACGCGATGCGCTGGCTGGAACTGCTGGCGTCGGGCCTGTTCGCCTGGGAAGTCACCCACTCCGCCTTCGCCGTCACGGTCGTCGTGGCCTTGCGGCAGATCCCGCAGCTCCTGTTCGGCGCCTTCGCCGGCGCGATCTCCGAGGCGGTGAACCGCAAGCTGATCTTCATGCTGGCGCTGGTCATCCCGGCTCTGATCTCGACCCTGCTGGCGACACTCGCTTTCACCGGCCATCTCGAGGTCTGGCAAGTGGCGCTGGGCAACCTCGTCTCCGGCATCATGTGGTCCACCGAAATGTCGACGCGCCGGCGCATGGTCGGCGAGGTCGCCGGGCCGCACCGCATCGTCAACGCCATCGCCCTCGACAGCGTCACCTCGGCGGCGACGCGCGCGGTCGGGCCGCTGCTGGGCGGCATCGCCTTCGAATGGCTGGGCATGAAGGGCGCCTACACCCTGACCGCCCTCGTGCAGTTCGCCGGGGCCTTCGCGATCGCGGGCCTCGCGCACGCGCAACTGACGCGACGGCTCGACCTCGTGCGCATCCCGCACGAGATCGCCGAGGGGCTGCGCTTCGCCTGGACCCGGCCCACCATCCTGCTGGTGTTCGGCGTCACCATCGTCACCAACGCCTTCGCCTTCGCCTATTCAGGCCTCGTCGCACCGCTCGGCCAGGGCGAATTCAACGTCTCGCCGGCGCTGGTCGGCCTGCTGGCGGCCGGGGAGCCGCTGGGCGCGCTGCTGGGCGGTGCGCTGATCGCGGCGGGCATCGTGCGCATGGATCGCCGCCTCACCTTCGCCGGCGGCGCGGCGCTGTTCATGGTCGCGCTCATCCTGATGGCGCTGTCGCCGTCCTACTGGCTGGCCTTCGCGCTGCTCGTGATGGGCGGCTTCGGCACGGCGGGTTTCGGCAACATGCAGTCGACCCTGATGCTGACCGAGGCGCCGCCCGAGATGCGTTCCCGGCTGATGGGCGTCGTCACGGTCTGCATCGGCACCGGCCCGCTCGGCCAGCTCGCGGCCGGCGCCCTTTCCGATGAGCTCGGCACCCGCGGCGCGATCGTTGCGATGGCGGTGATTGGTCTCGCGCTCACCGGTGCGATGGTATTGGCGTTGCGCAGAAAGCCCCCCGTGCCACCACCAACGGCCTGACAGTGGCCTTACTGACGCTGCTTCACTTCAAAAACTTCAGGCACTCCCCCGCCGCCTCGGCGGCGGTGCGGGCGGTGTCGCGGGACATCGAGCCACCCATCACCATGGGGCGGGCGACGCCCGTGAGGGCGTCCTTGATGTCGGTCTTCGGCGTCATCGTGGGCGCCACCTTGCCGTAGAGAAGCTGGCCGTCCTTGGAGAGCTGGGCCGAACACGCCGTGGCGGCGGCCTGGTCGGCGGCCTGGGCGACGGCGGGCAGCAGGAACAGGCCGAGCAGGGGCAGAACGATGCGGCGCATGATTGATCTTCCTCGAGAACTGGTTGCGGACCGGAATATAGCGTCCCCGGCGGCGCGCGGCATAGACGTCCGCAATGTCGCAATTGCGGCGGAGGGCACGGCCGCACGCAACGCGCGCAGGCGGCGTGCGTTGACCTTGCGCCGATGTGCTGCGTGTCCGCGGAACGGCGAGGGGACCTCACCATGAATTTGTCGGCCGAAAGCATTCTCGTCATTCTCGTCGTGGGCATCGTGGCCGGCTGGCTGGCCGGCAAGGTCGTCCGCGGCACCGGGTTCGGCCTGGTGGGCGACCTGCTGGTCGGCATTGCCGGTGCGTTGTTCGCCGGCTTGCTGTTTCCCCGCCTCGGCCTCGGCCTGGGCGGCGGGCTTCTCTCCCAGATCCTGTTCGCGGCGCTGGGTGCGATCATCCTGCTGCTGATCGTCGGGCTGGTGCGCGGGCGGCGGGCTTAGGCTCCGCCCCCTTCCCTGCGGACTTCGGACGTCAGGGGGGCGTCAGGCGAGCTTCTCGACCGAGACCTCATGGACGGCCCGGCCGTCGCGCTCGAAGCCCGTGATGTTGGCGATCGTGGTGCCGGCGATGCCCTGCAGGGCGTCGGCGGTGAAGAACGCCTGATGCCCGGTGACGAGAACATTGGGAAAGGACAGGAGCCGGACGAAGACGTCGTCCTGGATCACCTTGTCGGACAGGTCCTCGAAGAAGAGGTCGGCCTCCTCCTCGTAGACGTCGAGCCCGAGATGGCCGAGGCGGCCGTCCTTCAGAGCCGCGATCACCGCCGGCGTATCGATCACCGCGCCGCGGCTGGTGTTGATCAGCATCGCGCCCGGGCGCATGCGGGCGAGCGCTGCGGCGTCGATCAGGTGACGCGTCGCGGGTGTCAGCGGGCAATGGAGCGAGACGATGTCGGACGCGGCCAGCAGCTCGGACATGTCGACATAGCGCACGCCTGCCGCGATGCAGGCCGGGTCGGGCACGGGATCGACGGCCAGGATCGTGCAGCCGAAGCCCGCCAGGATACGGGCGAAGGTGGCACCGATCCGTCCGGTGCCGACGACGCCGACGGTCCGGCCCTTCATGTCGAAGCCCAGCAGCCCCTCCAGCGCGAAGTTTCCCTCACGGACACGGGCATAGGCGCGGTGGATGCGGCGGTTCAGCGCCAGGACGAGCGTGACGGCGTGCTCTGCGACCGCATGCGGCGAATATTCGGGCACGCGCGCCACGGTGATGCCGAGCTTCTTCGCCACGACGAGGTCGACATTGTTGAAGCCGGTGCAGCGCAGCGCCACGAGACGGACGCCTTGCCGGGCGAGCGGGTTCAGCACGGCGGCCGGAAGCGAATCGTTCACGAAGGCGCACACCGCCGTCATGCCCTGTGCCAGGGCGACGGTTTCGACCGTCAGGCGGGGTTCGAGATAGGCCAGCTCATGGCCGGCGGACGCGTTGGCGAAGTCGAGGAAGTGCCGGTCGTAGGGCTTTGTGCTGAAGACCGCGACGCGCATGGCGCGGCCCGCGTACCGGTGCCGGCTCTCCTAGCCCTTCTGCCCCTGGCCGCTCGGGCGCTTGTCCTTCTTCACCGACTTCGGGCCGCCGCGCACAGCGTCCTTGGCGATCTGCCTGGTCGAGACACGGAGGGCCGCCTGATGCTGGCGGTCGTTGGGCGTGCGCTGGGGAGTCTTGCTCATAAGAGCGCAACGCGCAGCCCGCTGCGAAGTTGCATGGAGCGCATGCTGGAAGCGCGGCGTGAAAGGCGGCACACTCGCATCCATATCGGCGATTCGAGGTGCGGCCGAGGAGCGAGGCGACGGTGCAGGACAGCGAACAGACACCCCCTACGGTGCAGAACGTGACGACAAGCTCCAAGCCTCGTCGAGTGGACGGCCGCGCCCTGCGCAGCGAGCGGACCAGACAGCTCATCATCGAGGCCTATCTGGCGCTGTTGCGCGAGGGCCCCGGAATCCCGACGGCGGCGCAGATCGCAAAGCGCGCCGGCTATTCGGTGCGCTCGGTGTTCGAGCGGTTCGACGACCTGCTGGCGCTGAGCCTGGCGGCCGCCGACTACGCCTTCGCCACAGGGCTGAGCCAGGCCAAGATCCGCGACCTCCACGGCACCCGGGCGCAGCGGCTGCGGGCCCAGGTCGAGACCCGCGCCGGCATCTGCGAGCGCTGGCTGCCGCTGTGGCGGGTGCTGCTGCACAACCAGAACGAAGCGGAGCATCTCAGGGTGCGGATCGGCCGCATGCGCGACGCCGTGTGGGCCCGGCTGGCGTTGATGTACCGCGCCGAGCTGGGCACCCTGCCGGATGCCGAGCGCACGAGGGTGCTGATCGCGCTGGAGCAGCTCACCGACTTCGAGAGCTGGGGCCGCATGCGCGAACGGCATGGCCTTTCCGTCGAAGAGGCGCAGGACGTATGGATCGCGGCGATCGACCGGTTTCTGCCGCCGACACCGCCGGAGCAGGCGACGCCGGCCACAGGCTGACGGCGGCGTCTGCCAGAGTGGTGGCGACCTCCCTCGCGCCGAACAACCGAGCGCCCGATACGGCGATGAAGCGGTGACCATTGGCGATATCCCGCCTTGCTCATCCACAGGCCCCTGAGCAACGCGCTCTTCGTTCGGCTAAGAAAGCTAACGGTCGCGAGGCCGGTTGTCGCATCTGGGGATCAGCGAATGCTCACGCTCTATCACGGCTGGAAATCATCGGCGTCGCGGCGGGTGCGGTTGTGCCTGGCCGAGAAGGGCCTGGCCTTCGAGAGCAAGGTGATCGACCTCACGAAGATGGAGCATCACGCGCCGGCCTTCCTGAAGCTCAATCCCAACGGCGTCATTCCGCTGCTGATCCTCGAGGACGGGCGCTCGCTCTACGAGAGCGGCACGATCTGCGAATATATCGACGAGACCTGGCCCGAGCCGTCGCTGCGGCCGGCCGACGCCTACGGGCGCGCCGTGATGCGCAACTGGATCCGCCATGCCGACGGGCTGATCGGCAACCTGATCATCTTCAATTGGGCGCACTCGATGGCGAAGGTCGCCGCCCAGTGGTCGGATGCGGAACTCGCCGAGAAGCTCGCCAAGGTGCCCAGCACGGAGCGCCGCGAGGCGTGGCTGCGCACCGCGCGCAAGCCCTACACCGACGAAGAACGCCAGGAGGCGCGCACCCGGCTGAAAGTCGGCCTGGTCGACCGCATGGAGGAAACCCTGCGCCACAGCCGGTGGCTGGCCGGCGACAGCTATTCGCTGGCGGACATCGGCGCCGTCCCCTTCATCAAGCGGCTCGACGAGGAGATCGCACCGGAGGAGATCACGCCCGCGAAGCATCCGCGCGTCGCGGCCTGGTGGACGGCGATCCAGTCGCGGGCGGCGTTCGCGACGGCCAGGATCGGATCATTCACGGGTTGATGGGTGCGGTGCGGGGTGCGGGGTGCGGGATGTCGGGACGGATGAGCGGTACACGCACCATCACCTTCGACTTCTACGGCACGCTGGTGCAGTGGCACGAAGGCGTCGAGGCGGCCTTTCGCGCCATCCTCGCGCGCCACGGCAAGCCGGCACAGGATCCCGCAGGGCTGATCCACGCCTTTCATGCCGAGGGACGCAGGCTGCGCGACACGCCGCCCTGGCGGCCCTATCGCGACGTGCTGCGCCAGAGCCTGTGGTTCGCCCTCGATCGCGGTGGGCTGGCGATGTCGGAAACCGACATCGGTATTTTTATCGCAGGATTGTCGCGGCTGCCGCCGCATACCGACGTGCCCGCGGCGCTGGCGGCCTTGCGCGCTGGCGGCTGGCGCCTCGCGGCGATCTCCAACACCGACGACGATCTGATCTCAGGCAGCCTGCCGGGCCTGGGACTCGAGTTGGACGCGGTGATCACGGCGCAGCAGGCCCGCGCCTACAAGCCCGACCTGCGGCTGTTCCGTCACGCTCACGAGGTGCTGGACGTGACAGCGCAACGGACGGTGCATGTCGCGGCGAGTCAGCCGCTCGACATGGCGGTGTGCAAAGCGCTCGGCATCCGCGCCTATTGGGTGAACCGGCGGGCCGAGTCGGCGGACCCGCAATGGCGGCCCTTCACCGAGGCGAAGGATGTGGCCGAGGCGGCCGTGTCTATCCTCCGGTGAGGGCGATCCTCGGCTGAAGGATCAGGCGCGCACGAGCGTCTTGATGGCGAGCGCCGGCTTGCCGGACTTCTCGGCGACCTCGCGATCCTGCTCCGCGATGATATCGCGGGCCGGCAGGTCTTTTTCGAGCCCCTCGAGGGCGTCGAGCGGCACGCGGCGGTTGGAGCGCTGGCTGCCGTCTTCGTAGGTGACGTTGAACAGCACGTATTCCGTACGTTTGCTTGATTTCTTGCCCATCGGGGGCCTCCACATCGGTTCAGGTCCGTCGACTGCGAGGGGCTTATACGCCTTCCCCGTCGGGAACGCGCGCAGGGAGAGCGCTGGCCCGCAAACCAGCCGCCAGGGAGGCAATGCAATTCCCGACCAGGAGCGCCGGCCGAGCAACGTCAATGCAACGCCCGTCGTGCCACCCGCCACCGCCGGCGGAAATCGTCGCCTGTCCTTCGGTGTCGGAGCCCTGCTGGTTGTCGTTCTGGCCGTCGGTTATTTAAGAGGGGCATGCCGGGCGTAAAAGCACCGGATGAGGCCCACGCCCCCGATCGCACGATCGATGCGACGAGTGAGCAGCCCGCGCCGGTCACCCCTGCCTCGGGGACGGCTCCCGCCTCCTCTGCACAACCTCTGCAGCAAGCAAGCCAACGAAAAACCCCGCACCCAGAGGGTGCGGGGCCTATCTCGTGTCGCTGTTACGTGGCCGCCGTTACCGGCAGCCGCGTGATCAGCCGGCAGCCTTCAAGTTGTCGGCCGACATCTTGCCGCTGCGACGATCGGAGACGAGTTCGTACTCGACCTTCTGACCTTCGTTGAGCGTGCTCATGCCAGCGCGCTCGACGGCGCTGATGTGCACGAAGGCATCGGCACCGCCGTTATCCGGCTGGATGAAGCCGAAGCCCTTCTGAATATTGAACCACTTCACGGTTCCCGTCGCCATGGGTAACCCTTTCACTACTTTAGATATGCTGACCCGCGCGGCGTTCCACATAAAAACAAAGGGAACGCGCAGCCGACCGTCGAATTCGCACTGGTTTTCGGGATCAAAGTTCGTGGAGCGGGCTGCCGGCGAAACCGGAAGCGCGGACCAAATCGTCTGTCCGTCTATCGACCGGCTGCATATGGCCTTTTACCGGAGGGTTTGCAAGGACCGAATGGCCGCGACCCGGAGGAGACGCTAAGTTTCCCGGAGACACGCTGGAGGAGTGTTTGTTGACGAACGATCCGAAAGTGCTCGTGGCGGGTGCCGGCCCGGTCGGCCTCACTCTCGCCAACGAACTCGTGCGGCACGGCATTCCCGTTCGCATCGTCGACAAGTCGGCGCAGCGCACCGACAAGTCCAAGGCGCTCGTCCTGTGGAGCCGCACTCTCGAACTGTTCGACGATGCCGGCTATGCCGAAGACTTCATGTCGTCCGGTATGCGGGCCCATGGCGCGCAAATCTCGACCGGCAAGCAGATCGTGGCCAAGGTCTCGTTCGACCTGATCGACAGTCGCTTCGACTATGCCCTTATGATCGCACAAAGCGAGACCGAGCGCGTGCTCGAGGAGCGGCTGGCCGCATCCGGCGTGAGGGTCGAGCGATCGGTCGAGCTGACAAGCTTCACCGACAAGGCCGCGTCCGTCGAGACCTCCCTCACGAAGGCGAGCGGGGAACGCGAGACGCTCGAAGTCGATTGGCTGGTCGGTTGCGACGGCGCCCATTCGGCGGTGCGGCATGGGCTGGGCTTCGCGTTCGAAGGTTCGACCCTGCAGTCCCACTGGGCCCTGGCCGACGGGCATATCACCGGCCTCGCCCCCACCGATCATCTGCACATCTTCTGGCACCGCGAGGGCATCCTGGCCTTCTTCCCGATTGTCGGCGATCGTTGGCGGGTGATCGCCAATCTGGGGCCGGCAAAGGACGGCGACAGTCATCCCGATCCGACGCTCGAGGCGATCAATGACCTGATGGCGCGACGTGGCTCGCCCGGCATCGAGATGTCCAACGCGGTGTGGCTCGCGGCCTTTCGCATCAACGAGCGCAAGGTCCGGGACTACGCGAAGGGCCGCGTGTTCCTGGCGGGCGACGCCGCCCACATCCACAGTCCGGCGGGCGGCCAGGGCATGAACACCGGCATGCAGGACGCCTTCAACCTTGCCTGGAAGCTGGCGCTCGTCATCGCAGGCACCGCCAGGCGCTCGCTGCTCGACAGCTATTCGCAGGAGCGAACCGCCGTCGGCGACCGCGTCCTGAAGAATGCGGGCCTGATGACCGAGGCGGCGACGCTGAGCAATCCGCTGCTGCAGGATGTGCGCAATACGATCCTGCGGATTGCCGCGAGCTTTCCCCAGATCCAGCACAAGATCGCCGACCAGCTCGCCGAGATGGACATCGGCTACCCGGACAGCCCTCTCACCGCGAAGCACGGCCACATTGCGAGGGATACCAAGCCGGGTGAACGTTGGCCGCACAAGTTGCCCCGGGGCGCGGGGGGGCCAAGGTTCATGGCACTGGGGCCAGCCGAAGTCGTCGCGGCCCTTGCGGCCAGATTTCCCAAACTCGTAAGGTCTGCGCCGGCGCCAGATCCGGCGCACGCGGCGGCACTGCGGCTCATCCGGCCCGATGGCTATGTCGGCTTCGCCGGAGCGCCCACAGACGCCGTCGGCGCCGAAGCCTATCTGCTGCGGCTGGCCCTCTGAGGTACGAGCTTCGCAGGGAGGGGCTTCACGGGCACAGGCCGCACCGGCGTCATGAGCCAGACACGCGCATCGAGTGCTTCGGTGAAGATACGGAAGGGCCTCGAACCGACCCGCTGCTTCAACAACACAGCCATGTCGATATTGAGCGCCCCCCGGACGACCATCGCCACGGGCCCCGCATGCCCGCCCAGGCCGTATTCCACCAGCGTTCGCGCCACTGACTCGAGGTCGTCGCGCGTCAGGCTGAGAGTGCCGACCGTGACATCCACCAGCTTGGCGTGGGACTTCGTCTCATCCCGGACTGTGGCATTCAGATACTCCTCGATATCCTGTCGAGTGATATCGCCTTGGCCGACGACGCTCAGGATTCCGAACTCGTCGTTGCGCGTCCAACCAAGCGGCATGCTTTCCCCCTCACGCCCGACCAACTGGGTTCAAAACATAACGCGGCGGAAGGAAAGAAGCTGCAACGCCAGTTCATGAATCTTGCGGCAGTATCCGGTCGATGGCCGAGGCCCAGACATCGAGAGCGGCGTCCCAGGCGACGGCGAAATCGTCGCGCAAGGCTTCCCAGCTTTCGAAGCTGGTGAGTGTCGCCAACGCCAGGACCAGAGCCTCGCGGGCCGGCGGATCGAGCGTCGCGAGTTCCGGCCGATACATCAACTCCAGACGCTCGACATTGGCGCGACGAACGGCCAGAACGCGCGCCCGGAGATCGGCCAGTTGTTCCTGGACCGGCTTCGCCGTGAGGATCCGCCACAGCGGCAGCCATTTCTCGCAGGCCTCCGCGCGGGTGCGCACGTGCGAGCGGATGCGGGTGGCCCGGTCGCCCTCGGTATCGCGTGCGTCTGCCTCGGCCTGGCCCAGCGCGATCGCGTAATCCGCGGTGGCGAGGCTCAGTGTATCGAGATCGGAGAAGCGCTCGAAGATGGAACGGACGGAATAGCCCGCCCGGGCCGCGATCTCCGCCGCCGTCGGCATGCGCCGATGCTCCTGCAGCAGCGCGAGATAGGCCTCGATGATGAGGCGCCGTGTCCGTTCGCTGCGCAGCCGCCGGCCATCGCGCAGGTTTGCGCCCGAGCCGGAGGGGGTGTGGTTGGACGGCACGGGCACCTGCGATGACACTCTGGGCCTCCAGTGAAATCAGCCGTCAGGACTAGGCCTGAGGAACGTCAGCGTCACCCCCTCCTTTGGCAGCATGGGTCCCTGGAGCTGAACGGTCGCTCCCGGAACGAACGCGCGGTGGAACCGTTGCACGGCCTGAACCGCCGCCCCTCCGGAGACCCGCCATGTCCGACGCCACGACGAACCCGCCCACCCTTGCGATCGCGACCGACATGGTCTGCCACATCATCGTGAAAGCCCGCGAATTCGACGGGCAGGACGTCGAAACGGATCCCGATTCGGGCTCGAATGCCGCCGACGATGGCGGGGTCTCGATCCTGGAAGCCCACGACGACGATCCGACCCAGGCAGAACTCATTGCCTTCATCGACGCTCTCGACGAAGACGAGCAGGTGGAACTCGTGGCGCTCCTCTGGCTCGGCCGCGGCGACGGCGATCTGGATGACTGGGAAGATCTAAGGACCACCGCGCGGGACGCCCGCAACGAGCGAACCTCCGCCTATCTGCTTGGCCAGCCTCTTCTCGCCGACCACCTGGCCGACGGGCTCTCGGCTTTCGGCCTGTCCTGCGAGGATTTCGAAAAGGATCATCTGTAGCCCTTTCGGCTCAGGGCGCCTTCGGCTCAGGGCATCGTCCCGTGGGGCCGCTTCTCGCCCGGCCTCACGCGCCGATCCTCATCCTCGGGACTGACGGAGCGGGACGTATCGCCGTCTCGCCGAGGCACGCGCTCCTCGACATCGGGGCCACGCTCGATATCGACATCATGACGGTCGCGGGGCTTGGGGTCGGGATCCTGGGTCATGTCGGTCCTCCTTCAGAGGACGAACGACGGGACGCACACCGGGTTGCCGCCGCAGATCTTTCAGCGGCGTCGGCGCGATTTGGTCCGCGAAGACACCGGGACGACCTCGTCACGGTCGAGATTGTCGTGGTGCTCGTCCATGAGCCTGTAGTCCATCGTGAGTTCTTCGCCCGCCTTGATGTCGCGCAACGCGTAGTAGGTCACGTCGCCATCGTCGGAGCCAATGTTGGGATCGGCATCGTGGTTCATGTACCAGCCGGTCGAAATGCGCAGGAAATCGAGCGGCGTCCAGTAACCGCGGCGCGTTCGAATCCCGAAGCGCTTGATGAGCTGGACCTGCGGCGAGGCATGCGCCCTGGCGAGAGGAATGAAGCGGCTGTCCTTGCCGTCCCACACCCGAACCAGGTCGTCCTTCCTGATGTCGATGTCGGCAAAGCAGCCGAGACCGTGGATCGAGGACGCACCGAGATAGACGAACGCCTTGCTGGTCTTGCGCTTCATGGAGGGATGACTTTCGGAGATCCGGCAGACGTCAGCTCTTCACGATGAAAGGCTTCGCCGCGGCATCGTAGTCGGCATAGCCCAGCGTCGCGCGCAGATCGGCCGGCGACAGGGCGCTCTTGCTCTCCGCCTCCCCGGCCTTGAGCGCCGCCAGTCCCGCCTTCATGCCGGCGGCGGCCGGTGACAGCATGCCGGTCGGATAGGTGCCGATCTTGAAGCCGAGCTTCGCGGCCTCCGTCTGTGAAGGCGTGGCGCGCGGCGCCCCCGGCGACAGCACCGCGAAGGACGGCCGCCCCTTGGCGGCCGCGATTCCGCGCCTGATCTCCTCGTCGTCGGCCGGCGAGTCGAGGAACAGGATGTCGGCACCCTCCTCGACATACATTTCGATGCGCGCCACCGCCTCGTCGAGGCCCTGGGTCGGCCGGCAGTCGGTGCGCGCCAGCACCAGGATACCGGACTCCTTGGCCGCCTGGACGGCGGCGCGGACTTTCATGCGCGCTTCCTCGCGCGGCAGGCAGGGCTTGCCGGCAGCCGTGAGCGCGCGCGGCGTGATCTTGTCCTCGATGAGCACCGCGGCGGCACCAGCGCGGCCATAGGCCCGGACGGTGCGCTGGACGTTCATCGCATTGCCGTAGCCGTGATCGCCATCGGCCAGGACCAGCAGATCGGGCGCCGCGCTGTGCACCATGTTGAAGGAATCGAACATCTCGCCGAACGAGACCAGATCGAGGTCGGGCCCGCCCAGCCGGCTGGCCGCGACGCACGAGCCCGAGAGGAACGCCGTCTTGAAGCCCTCTCCATAGGTCAGCTTGGCGGTGAGCCCGTCCCACACGGCCGGCATGACGACGAGGCCGGGCTCGGCCAGCAGGGCGCGCAGACGTTGGGGGGCAGTGGTCACAGAAATCTCCTCGGGATGAATGCGGCCCGGACGATAGCAGAGATGCCGGCCCAGTCGACACGGCGGGCGAATCGGGTCTAGCTTCGTATTCACTGCAATCGATCGGGAGCGAGAAGAACGAACAACCGACGACACTGGGAGGACAACATGAAGATCCCGAATGGGTGTATCGCGTTTATTTGCGTAGTGGCGGGAGTGATCGCACCACCGGGCGCCGGCTGGGCGCAGAAATATGGCGGCGTGCTGAAGATCCAGCACATGGACACGCCGCCCAGTGCCTCGATCCATGAAGAGGCAACCGTCTCCGTCGCCGTCCCCTTCATGGCGCTCTACAACAACCTCGTCATCTTCGATCAGAACGTCCCCAGGAACAGCTTCGATTCCATCGTGCCTGACCTCGCGACAAGCTGGGAGACAAGGGACGACGGCCGCAAGCTGGCCTTCAGGACTCGCGACGGCGTGAAATGGCATGACGGCAAGCCGTTCTCGGCCGCCGACGTCGCCTGCACCTTCGATCTCATCCTCACGCCCGACAGGCTTCGCCGCAATCCGCGCAGCGCCTGGTATGGCAACGTCGAGAAGGTGACAGCGGACGGACCATCGGAGGTGACCTTCCACCTCAAGCAGCCGCAACCTGCGCTGCTGGCGCTGCTCGCCTCGGGCTACACGCCGATCTATCCCTGCCATGTGCCGGCAGCGGACATGCGGCGCAAGCCGGTCGGCACCGGCCCCTTCAAGCTGGCCGACTTCAAGATGAACGAGGGCATCAAGCTGGTGAAGAACCCGGACTACTGGAAGCCGGGGCGGCCCTACCTCGACGCCATCGAATTCTCGATCATCGCCGACCGCTCGACGCGCATGCTGTCATTCATCGCCGGCAAGTTCGACATGACGTTCCCCGCGGACGTCACCGTGCCGTTGCTGAAGAACATCAGGCGCGACGCGCCCCAGGCGCAGTGCACGATGCGCGAGAGCGGTGTCAGCACCAACCTGATCGTCAATCGCGAGGTCGTACCCTTCGACAACCCGAAGATCCGACGCGCCATGGCGCTGACCCTCGATCGCGAGTCTTTCATCAAGATCCTGAGCGAGGGCGAGGGCCAGATGGGCGGCGCCCTGCTGCCGCCGCCGGACGGCGTATGGGGCCTGCCTGCGGAGAAGCTCAAGGGCCTCATCGGCTATGGCGACGTCGAGAAGGCGCGCGAAGAAGGCCGGGCGCTGATGAAGGAAGCAGGCTACGGGCCTGACAAGCGCCTGAAGATCAAGGTCAGCACGCGCAACATCGCCACCTACAAGGACCCGGCGGTGATCCTGATCGACCAGCTCAAGCAGATCTGGATCGATGCCGAGCTCGAGGTCATCGATACGAGCGTTTACTACAACCGGGTCTTCAAGAAGGACTATGTCGTTGCACTCAACCTGACCGGCAGCGCGGTCGACGATCCCGACGTGACCCTGTTCGAGGGCTACGCCTGCGGCTCGTTGCGCAACTACAACAACTACTGCAATCCGGAGATGACCAAGCTCTTCGATCAACAGTCCCGCGAGACCGACCGCAAGAAGCGTCAGGAGATGGTCTGGGAGATCGATCGCCGACTGCAGGAGGACGTGGCGCGGCCGATCATCAGTCACGGCCGAATCGCCGGATGCTGGCAACCGCACGTCAAGAACGTGACGCTGCACACCAACAGCATCTACAACAACTGGCGCTTCGAGGACGTCTGGATCGACCGATAGAGTGAAATGAGTTCAGGTCGAGCGCTGCCCGGTGCGGCGCTCGACCTTCATCTACCGCAACTTATGACCTAAAGGTCCTTCGCTGCGCTCAGGATGATAATCTTGTTGGGGTCGGCGCAGTGCGTCGATGCAGGAAAAGCTGTCATCGCGCGCGGGGTAATCCCCGCGCTGGAGCGCAGCGAAGGACCTTTCCCTTCCCGTCAGCCGGCGGCTTTCAGCAACAGTTTGCCGGCGACTCCCCGGCCTTCGAGGCGGCGGTGCATGTCCGCCGCCTCGGCCAGCGAAAACACGCCCTCTATGGGCACCTTCAGCCAGCCCTCCGCAAGCGCGGCAAGCACCTGCTCCACGCCGGCCCGCCATTCGGGGGATGCCTGGTCGATATGGCCCAGATGCAGGCGGGTGAAGGTCTGCGAGCGCGGCAGGATACGTTCGCGGATGTTCTTGAAGGGCTGCCCCTCGGCCTCGCCAATGCTGATGATGTGGCCCAGCATCTTCACGACGCCGAACGTGCGGTCGAGCATGGTGGCGCCGTAGGAATCGATGGCGAGGTCGACGCCCTTGCCGTCGGTGAAATCAAGCACCGCGTGCTCGAAATCTTCCTGCGAGGTCACCACGACCCGCGAGGCGCCGTAGGCCAGCGCCCTCGCCTCCTTGCCGGGCGTGCCCGTCGTGCCGATGACGCGCGCGCCGGCGCGAACGGCGAGCTGGGTGCACATCAGCCCGACTCCGCCGCCGATCGCATTCACCAGCACGGTATCGCCCGGCCCGATGCCGCCGTAGATCGTCCACATCATGTGCCAGGCGGTCAGCGCCTGGATGGGAAAAGCCGCCCCGACGTCGAGACCGACCGCATCGGGCAGCTTGATGAGGCCCTTTGACGAGGCGACGCATTTCTCCGCATAGGCGCCGCCTTTTTCCGGAAAGGTCGCGACGCGATCGCCCACCTTCACGTCCGTCACACCCTGTCCCAGCGCAGCCACGGTCCCCGAGACCTCGAACCCCAGGATCATCGGATAGGTCATGGGATGCGGATAAATGCCCATGCGGACCTGCGTGTCGGCCCAATTGCAGCCGGCATAGGCCACATCGATCAGCACCTCCCCCGGGCCGGGCACGGGATCAGGCAGGTCGGCCAGCACGAGTTGCTCGGGCCCACCCGTGGCATGGATGACGACGGCTTTCATTTGCTTCTCCCACGACGACGATTGTGCGGGAGTCTTGCAGCTTCGATGCCAGGACGGGGCCAGAACGGGACCAGACCGGGGCCACAACGCCCCCTCCCCGGAAGCACCCTCAGCCTTTTTCCGCCAGCAGTTCGCGCAAACGGGCTGTCGCGGCGCGGCCGATGACGAGCGGATCGGTCATGCCGTCGAGGACGAGGCGGCTCGTCGACCGCGTCGGCGCCTCGACGCGGCGCAACCGGTCGCGGTTGATCATCACCGACCGGCCCAGCCGCACGAAGGAGGGGGGCAGCACCTCCTCGAAATGGGCCAGCGTGCGCAGGATCATCACCGGCGGCTGCCCGGCTACGAAGACACGCACAAAATCGCCGTCGGCGCAGATCGCCGCGATCTCCGCCGGCGCAACGAGCAGGGTGCGGCGGGGCGTCCTGAGTTCGATCACCCCGGGGCCGGGCGGCAGCGCCGACAAAGCGAGCTGTCGCGCCGCACGCGCCAGCGCCCCTTCGAGCCGCGCCGGCTCGACCGGCTTCAGGAGAAAGTCGACGGCATCGACGGCGAAGGCATCGACGGCGTGTTCGGCGAAGGCCGTGACGAAGACCACGATCGGCGGTCGCTCCAGCGAATCGAGGAGGTCGAAGCCGTCGCGGCCCCCGCCCAGCTCGATGTCGAGAAAAACGAGGTCGGGCTGCAGCTTCACGATGTGCGCGCGGGCGGTCTCGGTAGTGTCGGCCTCGCCCACGATCTCCACGTCGGGATGAGCCGCGAGCAGCCGGCGCATCGCGCTGCGGGCCAGTGGCTCGTCGTCGACGATCAGGACCCGCACGGCTCGCCCTGCAGCTCGAGCGTCGCGATCACCTTCTTGTCACAAGCACGCTCGCCGACCTCGTGCAAGGTGAAGGCATGGCGGTCCGGATAGTGAAGCGCGAGACGCTGGCGCACGTTCTCCAGCCCGATGCCGGGACGGGGGCGTCGCGCCATTGGGCCTGCGATGTCGAGCGTGCCGGAATTCTCGACCTCGACATGAAGCGTCTCGCCCATGAGGCGGATCTCGACACGGAGGTCGAGCCCCTCGTCGCGCCTGCCGTGCTTGATGGCATTCTCCACCAGGGGCTGCAGGAGGAAGCTCGCGATACGGCATCGCGCGGTCTCGGGCATCATGTCGAGGCGGGTATGCAAACGGTCGCCGAAGCGCGCCTTCTGGACGCCGAGATAGGCATTCACCCCGGCGACTTCACTCTCGACCGATACGACCGTGTGATTGATGCCGTCGAGCGAATGCCGGAGATAGGCCGTGAGGTTGCGCAGCATGTCCAACGCCGCCGCGGGGCGCTCGTGAATCTCCTCGGCGACGCCGTTCAGGGCGTTGAAGAGGAAATGCGGATCGAGCTGAAGGCGCAATTGTTCGAGCTCGGCCCGCAGGGTCTCTGCCTGCGCGTGCATGGCCTTGCGATGCTGCGCCTGCTCCGCCATCTCCGCGCGCAGCCAGAAATAGGCGAGACTCCATCCGGCCAGGACAAAGAAGTAGTGCACGGCCGGGATGAAGAACTCTTCGATGCCGGGGCTGTCGCGCGGCACGATCCAGGGAAGCACTTCATGGACGACCACGATCATGGTCGCGACCGCAAGCGCGCCGAGCAGCGAAAGCAGCGCGATCAGCGCCACGCCTGCAATCGACACGCGGGACTCGAAACGGCGCGAGACATACACGGCGCGCATCGCCGTCGAGATCGCCACCAGGCAAAGAAGGATGAGCCCCGTACGGGCGAAGGCCACGGGGTAGCTGTGAAAGGCGATACGCTGCGCCATGAAGTTGGCAATCGCGAAGAGTCCCCAGCCCGCAAGCTGAGCCCGCCAGAACAGGGATAGACCGTTCCACCGGGTAAGCAGGAATGCGGACAAGATCTTGGCCTCCGGAGGGGACGGCGGGATGCCCGCGGAAGATTGGGCATTTGGCGATGTCAGGCAAGCGCCCCCTGCCACACCCGGCGGGCGACGTTCGTCGATTTTCCTGCCGCGTTCATCGACTAGTCGCCGGACCGTCGATGCCACGCTTCCAATCGATGACATCATTACGCGCATAGAATGCAGGAGCGGAGAGCAACATGGCGACGGTCAAATACACGGTCAAGGACAACTGGGGTTCAGGCTTCATCGGCAACATGACGGTCGACGGCGGCACGTCCGGGATCCATGGCTGGACCGTCGAGTTCGATGCCGGCTTCACCATCACCAACATCTGGGGCGCCGAGATCGTGAGCCGCGTCGGCACCCACTACGTTCTCCGCAACGCCGCCTACAACGCGGATGTCTCGTCCGGCGGGGCCGTCACCTTCGGCTTCCAGGCGACCCCCGGCCCCACCGGCGGCACGGTCGCGAGCGGCCTGTCGCTGAATGGCGACGATGAGCCCGTGCCGGTTCTGCCGACACTCTCGGTGGGCGACGCGTCGGTCGTCGAGGGCAGCAGCGGCACCAAGCAGATGACCTTCACGGTCAGCCTCTCCCAGGCTGCCACCGGACCTGTGACGGTCAATTATGCGACCGCCAACGGGACCGCGACAGCCGGCCAGGATTATGTCGCCAAGTCCGGCACGATCATCTTTGCCGCCGGCGAGACGCAGAAGACGATCAGCGTTACGGTCAACGGCGACAAGGTCGTCGAGCTGAACGAAACGCTGGCGCTGAACCTGTCCGCGCCGGCCGGCGCCACCCTCGCCGATGGCGCGGCGGTCGGCGCGATCCTCACCGACGACGTCATCGTTCCCAAGATCGCCATCGCCGACACCATGGTGAAGGAAGGCGACGGCGGCACACGCAATCTGGCCTTCACCGTCACGCTCTCGGAAGCCACCAGCGGCCCGGTCACGGTGACTTATGCCACCGCAGACGGCACCGCCAAGGCGGGCCAGGACTACATCGCCCAGACCGGCACGCTGAGCTTCGCCGCCGGCGAAACCTCCAAGGTCATCAACGTCAAGGTCACAGGCGACACGGCGCTCGAAAGCAACGAGACGCTGAAGGTCAACCTGACCTCGGCGACTGGCGGCAAGATCGTGGACGCTCTCGCGGGTGGCACGATCGTGAACGACGACGCGACGATCTCGGTCTCCGACGCCTCGGTCACGGAAGGCAACAACGGCACCAGCAACCTCGCCTTCACCGTCACCCTGTCCGCCGCGGCTTCCGGACCGGTTTCGGTCGCCTACGCCACCAGCAACGGCACGGCCAGAGCCGGCCAGGATTATATCGCCCAGACCGGCATACTGACCTTTGCCGCCGGCGAAACATCCAAGGTCGTTAACATCCAGGTGACAGGCGACACGGTGGTGGAAGCCAATGAGACGCTGAGGTTCAACCTGTCGTCGCCGACCGGCGCCACGATCCGGGACGGAGCCGGCATCGGCACGATCGTCAACGACGACAGCACCGCGCTCCCTGCGCTGTCGATCGCCGACGCCTCGGCGTCGGAAGGCAGCACGGCGGCGCCCGGACTTACGACCTTCACCGTAAATCTATCCTCTGCGGCCACCGGCCCGGTCACCGTGCATTTCGCGACGGCGAACGGCACGGCGGTGGCCGGCAGCGATTACGTCGCCCAGTCGGGCACGCTCACCTTTGCGGCCGGCGAGACGCAGAAGACCATCCAGATCTCCACGATCGGTGATGCGGTCGTCGAGGCGAATGAAGGCTTCAGCGTCGTCCTGTCGAGTGCGACCGGCGCCACGGTCGCCGATGCCACCGGCATCGGCACGATCGTCAACGATGACGCGCCGACGCCGACCCAGCCGACGCTCAGCATCTCCGATGCGTCGGTGATCGAGGGCGATCCCGGTACCGGCGCTGCGCCCGGCTGGCTCAGCACCTCGGGCAACCAGATCGTCGATGCGGCCGGCCATACGGTGCAGATCGCGGGCGTGAACTGGTTCGGCTTCGAGAACAACGATCTGGCGCCGCACGGCCTGTGGACGCGCAACTACAAGGAGATGATGGACCAGATGGCGGATCTAGGCTTCAACACGATCCGCCTGCCCTTCTCCAACGACACGCTCCACAGCACGGGTACTCCCAACATCAACTATTCGGCGAACCCCGACCTGCGCGGCCTCTCGGCGATGCAGGTCATGGACAAGATCGTCGCCTATGCCGAACAGATCGGGCTGAAGATCATCCTCGACCATCATCGCAACAATTCCGGCGCCGGCACTTCGGAAAACGGCCTCTGGTACGACAGCCGGCATAGCGAAGCCGACTGGATCAACGACTGGAAGATGCTGGCAGAGCGCTACGCCGACAATCCGGCGGTTATCGGCGCGGACCTGCACAACGAGCCTTACAACGGCACCTGGGGCGGTGGCGGTCCCAACGACTGGGCGGCGGCGGCCGAACGCGCGGGCAACGCCATCGGCGAGGTCAATCCCAATATGCTGATCTTCGTCGAGGGCGTCGGCACCTATAACGGTCAGAACTACTGGTGGGGCGGCAACCTGATGGGCGTGCGCGACCGGCCGATCGACCTCGCGCTCGACAACAAGCTGGTCTATTCGGCGCACGACTATCCCAACTCAGTCTACGAGCAGCCGTGGTTCCAGGGTGCCGATTTCCCGGCGAACCTGCCCGCCAAGTTCGACCAGATGTGGGGCTACATCTACAAGGAGAACATCGCGCCGGTCTGGATCGGCGAGTTCGGCACGAAGCTCCAGGACCCCAAGGACGCGCCATGGCTGGAAGCGATCACCTCCTATCTCTCGGGCGATCTCGACAATAACGGCACGCACGACCTGCCGGCCGGCCAAAAAGGCGTGAGCTGGACCTTCTGGTCGTGGAATCCCAATTCGAGCGACACCGGCGGCATCCTCGCCAACGACTGGCGGACCGTGAACCAGGACAAGATGGGTTACCTGACGCCCATCCAGTACGAGTTCCACGAGGACGCGCCCGGCGATGGCGGCACGCCGAGCGGCCCGACGGCGAGCTTCGTGCTCACCCTCTCGGAGGCGGCGACGCACGAAGTGACGGTCGAATACCAGACCGTCTACGGCGAGGCAGGTGCGGCGGACTTCATTGCCAGCAACGGCCATGTCACCTTCGCGATCGGCGAGCAGAGCAAGACAATCACGATCGAGATCTCGCCGGACAAGCTCGTCGAGGGCAACGAGCATTTCGGCATCGTGCTGAGCAATGCCGTGGGCGCCACGATCTCGCGCGGCACCGGCACGGGCACCATCGTCGACGACGATGCGGTACCGGCGACGCCTCCGACCGCGCCCGCGGACCCGACGCCGCCCGCGAACTCGGGAGATCTGGAGGCCATGTTCGCGATCGTGAACTCGTGGTCCGGCGGCTTCAACGGCAGCGTCACGCTGGAAAATGACGGTGCGACCGCGACCACCGGCTGGCAGGTCAAGATCGAGACGACCAACCAGATCACCGACATCTGGAACGCGGTGATCGTGTCGCACGATGCGAACGGCTATGTCGTCGGCAACGCTTCCTACAACGGGACGATCGCCCACCACGGCGAGACCAGCTTCGGTTTCGTGGCCACCGGCGGGCAAAGTCCGTCGACCGTGCACATCGACCTGCTGCACGTGTGACGTCTGACCGCAGAGCTTGACGCCGTTTCGGCGGCGTCTCGCCCTGCAGTCTCCGACGCTTCCAGGGCGCTTCCTGTCGTCCTTCGCAGTGCCTAAAATCGGCGCCGGGAGGATTTTTGTCGATGAAGTTCAGCTTCTCCAGCGAGCAGGAAGAATTCAGGACCAATCTGCGCCGCTTCCTGGGCGAGCGCTCGCCCACCAAGGAGGTGCGGCGTCTGATGGAAACCGAGACCGGCTTCGAGCCCGCCGCCTGGCGCAAGCTCAATGCCGAGCTGGGCCTGACCGCGGTGCGCATCCCGGAGGCCTATGGCGGCCAGGGCTTCGGCTTCGGCGAACTCGGCATCGTTCTGGAGGAGATGGGCAGGTCGCTGCTCTGCGCCCCCTTCTTCTCGACGGCCGTTCTCGCGTCGGGCGCGATTCTGAACGCCGGCACCGAAGACCAGAAGCAGGCACTGCTGCCCGGCATCGCCGCGGGCGACACCATCGCCACGCTGGCCTGGGTCGAGGACCCCGCGCATTGGGATGCCGCCGCCACCAGGATGACGGCCACACAGTCGGGCGGCACCTGGAAGCTCGACGGCCACAAGAGCTACGTGCTGGACGGCCACACCGCCGATCTCATCGTCGTGCTGGCGCGCGCGGCCGGCACCTCGGGCGAGGCCGGCCTCTCGCTGTTTGCCGTCAAGGGTGACGCCACGGGACTGGAGCGCCGGAACCTCAAGGTGATGGACCCGACGCGCAAGCTGGCCCGTCTCGACTTCAAGGGCGTCGAGGCGACCCTGTTGGGCGAAGCCGGCGCCGCGGCGGCGCCTTTCGCCCGCACCATGGTCGAAGCTTCGATCTGCCTCGCCAACGAGATGGCGGGCGTCGCCGAGCGGCTGCGCGAGGATGCGCTGGCCTATGCGCAGATGCGCATGCAGTTCGGTCGGCCGATCGCCTCCTTCCAGTCGATGAAGCACAAGCACGCCGACATGCTGGTCGACGTCGAGCTCGCGAAATCGGCCGCCTACTACGCCGCCGCTGCCCTCGACGAGGGCGACGACGACATCGTCGCGGTGGCATCGATTGCCAAGGCAGCCGCCAGCGAGGCCGCCCTGCAGACGGCCGTCCATGCCATCCAGATCCATGGCGGCATCGGCTTCACCTGGGACAACGACACCCATCTCTGGTTCAAGCGCGCCAAGAGTTCGGAGGTGCTGCTGGGCGATGCCCATCACCACCGCGAACAGATGATGCAGCACTGGGCCGCCTGAGGAGCATGAAGATGAGCGAACTCACCGAAGACTCCGTCCGCGCCGACGTCCGCGGCTGGCTCGAAGCCAACTGGAATCCCGACCTCGGCCTCGTGGAATGGCGCAACAAGCTGGCCGACTCCGGCTGGGGCGTGCCGGGCTGGCCGAAGGAATGGTACGGCCGCGACCTGTCGGCGGCCCTGGTACCCGTGGTCGACGACGAATTCGCGCGCATCGGCGCGATCGGCGTCGCCAAGGCCGGCATCCGCACCCTGGCCGCCGCGACCATCCTGGCGCACGGCACGGACCTCCATAAGGAGAAGTACCTGCGCCGCATCCTCACCGGCGAGGATACGTGGTGCCAGCTGTTCAGCGAGCCGGGTTCCGGCTCCGACGTGGCCGGCGCCGTCACGCGCGCCGAGATGCAGGGCAACAAGTGGATTGTGAACGGCCAGAAGGTCTGGACGACCTCGGCGCATCACGCGCACTGGGGCCTGCTGCTGGCCCGCACCGACTGGGACAAGACCAAGCACAAGGGCCTCTCCTACTTCATCATCGACATGCACCAGCCCGGCGTGAACGTACAGCCGCTGAAGCAGATGAACGGTCATGCCTCGTTCAACCAGGTGTTCCTCACCGACGCCGTGGTCGAGCCGGAATTCCTGGTCGCCAACGTGGGCGACGGCTGGGCCGTGACGACGACGACCCTGATGCACGAACGGCGTGGCGCCGACGGACTGCGCAGCTGGGCGATGGGTTCGGACCACAAGGGCCGCGCCTACGACGAGGAGCGCGCCGAGATCGCGACCACGATGGAGCCCTACAAGTGGTATCCGCAGCGCGCCGGGCGGGTCGATCTGATCCTGTCGCGCGCGAAAGAGACCGGCCATTTCGACGATCCGGTAGTGCGCCAGGAAATCGCCCGGCTGCTGGTCATGTCCAAGGCCGCCGAATGGACGGCACGCCGAGCGCGAGCCGCCGCCCAGCAGGGTAAGCCGCAGGGTCCCGAAGGTTCGCTCGGAAAACTGGTCTCGAGCCACGTGGCCCGCGCCGCCGCGCGCGTGCATACCCAGATTTCCGGTGCCGATGCCCTCCTCTCGGGCGCCGACAGCCCGATGAACGGCACGATTGCGGAAATCCTGGTCTCGGTGCCGGCGACGTCGATCGCCGGCGGCACAGACGAGATCCAGCGCAACATCATCTCCGAACGCGTCCTCAAGATGCCCAAGGAGCCGAGCATCGACACCACCAAGCCCTTCCGCGACGTGCCACGGAACATTGTGCGATAGTCGAGCGGACGGCAGGGCTATCGCATGTGAGACAAAGGTCCCTCGCGGCGTTCGAGATGACAGCGTTTTCTGCATCGACGCACGGTGCCAAACCGAGCAAAATTGTCATCCCGAACGCCGTGAGGGACCTTTCTCTTACGCGAACAATGTGAACTGCACCGGCCCTTCGGGCGACGTGCGATCGCCCTGGGGCGGACGGCGGTGTCGACCGATACCGCCGTCGCTTTTCTGACTACCGATTGGCCTCGCGCCGCGTGACGGCTACTGTCAGGCACATGACATCCAGCCCGATCACGATCTTCCGCGCCCGCCGCATCCTCACCATGAATCCCGCCCGTCCCGAGGCCACGCATGTGGCCGTGCGCGATGGCCGCATCCTGGGCGCCGGCCCGCTGGAGGAGCTCGCCGGCTGGGGCACTTACACGCTCGACGACAGCTTCGCCGACAAGGTGCTGATGCCGGGATTCGTCGAGGGCCACAGCCACGCCGCCGAAGGCACCTTCTGGCGCTACACCTATCTCGGCCGCTTCGACCGCATGGACCCCGAGGGCAAGATATGGCCCGGCGCAGCCTCGATCGAAGACGTCGTGACCCGTCTGCAGGAGGCCGAACGCAAGCTCGGCTCGCCCACGGAAGCGCTCGCCGGCTGGGGCCTCGATCCCATCTATTACGGCGACCGCCGTGTCGAGCGCGCCGACTTCGACCGCGTGTCGACCATGCGCCCGATCGGCGTGATGCATGCCAGCGGCCACATCTTCAACGTGAACACCCGTGCGCTGGAGCTGGCCGGCCTGTTGCGGCCAGGCGTCAACCATCCCGGCATCCCGCTCGGCGCCGACGGCCTGCCGACCGGCGAGCTGAAGGGCCCCGACGCCATGACGATCGTCGGTGCCCATGTCGGCTTCGACCGCGAAGCGCTGGCCAATGACGAGGATGGCCTGCGCCGCTTCGCCCGCCTGTGCGTGCGCCAGGGCGTCACCACCGCGACCGATCTCGCGAACCTGCTGCCCGACGACGCCGTGTCGATGATGGCGCGCGTCACCGGCGAAGCGGGCTTCCCCGTACGCATCGTGTCGTTCCGCCGCTTCCAGGCGTTGACGCCGGAGCAGGTCGTCGACATCGCCGTGAAGCTCAGGGCCAAGTCGACCGACCGGTTGCGGCTGGGCGCCATCAAGCTGTTCGTCGACGGATCCATCCAGGGTTTCTCGGCGCGGCTGCGCTGGCCCGGTTATTACAACGGCGCGCCCAACGGCCTGTGGTACACGCCGCCCGAAGCGATCAGCGGCCTCTACAAGCTCGCCCTTCAGAAGGGCGTGCTGGTGCACAGCCACACCAATGGCGACCAGGCCACCGAGATGGCGCTCGACTGTCTCGAAGGCGCCCTGCTCGACCAGCCGGCCCGCGACCACCGCTTCACCCTGCAGCACTGCCAGCTGGCCGACGCCGCGCAGTTCCGGCGCATGGCGCGGCTGGGCTTCTGCGCCAACCTGTTCCCCAACCATCATTTCTACTGGGGCGACCAGCATTACGCGACGACGGTCGGACCGGAGCGCGCGATGCGCATGAACGCCTGCGCCACGGCGCTGGCCAGCGGCGTGCCGCTCGCCATCCATTCCGACGCGCCGGTGACGCCGCTCGGCCCGCTGTTCACCGCCTGGGGCGCCGTCAACCGTCTCACCGCCAGCGGCCGCGTGCTGGGCAAGAGCGAATGCATCTCGGTGGCCGATGCGCTGCGGACGATCACCCTGGGCGCCGCCTGGACGCTGAAGCTCGACGGCGAGGTCGGCTCGATCGAATGCGGCAAGCGCGCCGATTTCGCCGTGCTCGAGGACGACCCCCTGGAGATCGCCCCGGAAAACCTCAAGGACGTCCGCATCTGGGGCACCGTCCAGGGCGGCCGTCTCTTCCCCGCCAACGGAGCCTGAGCGAGCTCGCGTGAGCGGCCCGCCTCCCCGGCCGGTCGGACGGCTGCCGGTCACCGTGATCGGCGGCTATCTCGGCGCCGGCAAGACGACGCTGGTCAATCGCCTGCTGCGCGCCGCCGACGGTCGACGGCTCGCCGTCCTGGTCAACGATTTCGGCGCAACGCCGATCGACCGCGACCTCATCGTGTCGTCGGCCGGCGACACGCTGGAAATTTCCGGCGGCTGCGTATGTTGCAGCTACGGCTCGGACCTGATGGAAGCCTTGATGGCCCTGCCCGATCAGCGGACCGACATCGAGCGCGTGGTGCTCGAAACCAGCGGCGTCGCCCTGCCCGGCATGGTAGCCAGCGCCGTCACGCTCCTGTTGCCCTATCGCATCGACGGCATCGTGGTGATGGCCGATGTCGAGACCGTGCGAACGCAGGCGAACGACGCCTATCTCGGCGACACGATCCTGCGCCAGCTCAGCTCCGCCGACCTCGTCGTCGCCAATCGCTGCGATCTCGTCGATGAAGCCTCGTTGCAGGAGACGCTCGCCTGGCTCGGCGCGGAAAGTCCCGCAGCACGAATCGTTCCCGCGATTCGGGCCGATATCGCGCCGGAGCTGCTGCTCGGCCTGCGCGACGATGGAAAACCTCGCCTGTCCAACACGCTCACGACGCCGGGAGCGCCAGACGCGGCGTCGCTCTACCAGTCGCTGGAACTCGACCTGCCGGCGGACATCGACGTCATGGAACTCGCCCGGCGCCTGACGGCGCCCGACATCGGCGTGCTGCGCGCCAAGGGCATCCTGCTTCAGCCGGACGGCCGCCTTGTCGCGTTGCATGTCGTCGGCCAGCGCTTCGAGATCGACGCGGCGCCTGCGGCTGCGACGCCGGGCAAGCTGGTCGTGATCGGCCTGCGCACCCGCCTCGATCGCCGCGCCGTGGAGCAGGCGCTTCAGCCGAGATTGTCGACGTCGTTGCGCAGCGCCTGACCGGCCCGGAAGCGGGCCAGGTTATCGAGGAAGATGCCGAAGATGGCCTCGTTCTGCCCCAGCGAATGGCTGGCGGTGTGCGGCGACACCAATACATTGGGCAGATCCCACAGCGGCGACGCCGGATCGAGCGGCTCGCGCTCGAACACGTCGAGATAGGCGCCCGCCAGCTTGCCGCTCTGCAGCGCCACGATGACATCCTTCTCCACCGCGACTTCGCCGCGTGCGACATTGATGAAGTGCGCCCCCTCGGGCATCGCCGCGAACGCCGCTTCGTCGGCGATGCCGCGCGTCACCGGCGAAGCCGGGCAGCACAGGATCAGCCAGTCGGCCTGCGGCAGCACCTCGTGCAACTGCTCATAGGCGACCACGCGCTCGCACGGCTCCACGGGCTCGGCCGTCCGGCGCACGCCGATCGCGCGCATGCCCAGCATCTTGAGCAGCGACCCGATGTTGCGACCGATCGGCCCCATGCCCACGATCACGGCGGTCTGCCCCGCGAGGTCGCGCGGCGAGCGCTCGGCCAGGCGCGGCTCCCAGGCATGGCGGCGCTGGGCATCCGCCAACAACGGGAAGCGGCGATTGAGCGCGATCACCGCACCCAGGGTGCTGTGTGCAACGGTGATCGCCGTGGCGCCCGAGGCGGTCGTCACCTTGATGCCGCGCGCGCGCAGCTCGCGATAGATCGGGCGCTCGGCGCCGGCCGGATGGATCTGCAGCCATTTGAGGTTCGGCGACTTGGCGACGACCGCGTCGAAGCCCTGGAGCTCGGGCGTCGGATTGGTGGGACTGGACTTGCCCGTCACCTCGCGGGTCATGAAGGCGATGTCGGCGGCGCCGGGACCCTCGGCCACCAGCGCCTCCTCGGCGGTCAGGAAGGACAGCGTGCCCGGCGGCACGGCGGCCGCGATGCGCTCGCCCCAGATACGCTGCGCGTGGGACGACAGCAGAAGAGTGATCATGACGGCAGGATAACCAACCTTCGACCGCGATGACAGGCGTGTTAGGCTGCATCATGCTCACCCTCTATTACTCGCCCGGCTCCAGCTCCATGGCAGCCCATATCGCCCTCCACGAAGTCGGCGCCACGTTCGAAAAGCGCGCGGTGTCGGTGCCGCGCAAGGAAACGCGCACGCCCGAATTCCTTGCCGTCAATCCTGCAGGCAAGGTTCCGGTCCTGCTGGTGGACGGACGGCCACTCACGGAAGTGGCGGGAATCCTGTTCTATCTCGCCCGCACCTATCCCGCGGCCGGACTCCTGCCGGTGGGCGACATCGAGGCCGAAGCACAGGCCATCTCCTGGATGTCCTACGTCGCCTCGACGATCCATCCGGCGATCCGGCAGGGCGTGCCGGAAGCCCGCGAACTCTACGCGGTGGCGGACAAGCGCCTGGGCGACCGCGAGTGGGTGCTCGGCGATCACTATTCGGTCGCCGACATCCATCTGTTCCGCGTCTACTGGCGCTTCCGCGATCAGCTCGAGCGCACGCCGGGGGATTTCCCCGCGCTCGAAGCCCACCATGCCCGCATGCTGGAGCGCCCCGCCGTCAAGAAGACGATCGAGATCGAAGCGAAGGGTTGAGCAACGCGGCGTCGCTTGCCGGCCTTTGCTAGCAGGAACTCAGCGCAATCGATCGCGATTAGCCTAGTTCCTCGAACAGCGGCACAGGCCGCATACAGGAGCAATTAAGCGGGCGATCGGAAGCGTGTGATTCAGACTTCTATATCTGTTCTGACACCAATCGACAGATCAACGATGGCCTTGATGGGGGTATAGAGGTCGATACCAACGTCCTTAGACTTGAATGTAATGATTAGAGAGTACCGCGTCTCCTTGTTGACGTACTCTTTGCCCGCACGATCACGCCACCACCCCAGCACTGGCTTGATGCACAGCGTGTCGCGACTGAGCAGTTCGATGGCGGGCCCTGACCATGTATCACTGTGAAGCGAACCCGCCGAAATACTGTTCGGGCCAAGGCTTGATCGGCGTGCGCCCATGCAGCCAGGCGCTACTCGTTCGGCTATGCGGGCTTAAATCCCCGGCACGAGCCAACGGCGACCAGCTTTCATATCCCTCTTCGGTCACATCCACGAAATCGGTGTAACCGCCGACGGTCAACGCATTCCATGCTTGAGCCGGATCCTCAATTGGGAATTCGCCTTGGTCTCGAAATCTAGCAGGATCAGTCTCCGCCGCGATATTTCCTGCAGCTACGACGATCATGCGCCGCGGCGCATTCTGCTCGTCACCCAGCATTGTTCCTGCCGCCGCTTGGTCAATCGCGGCGCTCCAGCTTGAAGGGGTGGCCCCTGAGACTTCGCGGTTCGTGATCGCCATGCAATACACGCGACGCCTTTCGGGTGCGGTAATTTCCGGCAGCGATATCGCTGTTTGCGTCAGGACGCCATAACTCGCTGGATCATTTGGATCGAAACCATTGGGCGGCAGAAGCTTCACCGACTCTAGGCGGTGCGTTAGCGTCCGCAGCGCCGTATCGGAGAGAGCTGCCGTCAGATCGCCGTGCAATGCCATGCCTGCCATGGCTGTGCCGTGCCCGCCCGCGTCGTGATCATCTACGCCCCAATCTGCATTCACAGCATGCAAGTCGGCGGTAGCGGCAGCAGGTTCAATCAGCGCATGGCCTCGATTCACGCCGGTATCGAAGACGCAAACAGCAGGCGCTTCCGTTCCTGGCCAAACCGTTCGCGTAGCAAGATCGTCGGACCATGAGTGCTGATCAGCCTTAACCTCGTCGGTAAAGAACGTCGGGTTGTCTGTTGCGCGTCTTACCTCGGCGATCGCACCCGTCAGGTACAGCATAAGCTCAATGGCGAAGCGCTTCGCGAGCACGGGGATAACCGTCACGTCGGGAAAGTATAAGCGCCGCTCTTTACTGGCGGCCCGCACTTCTATGCGCGCGCATACTTCTTCGATCTGGACTTCAGCTTCAGGCCAGCACCAGAGCGCCCACCACATCTGGTGCTCAGGATCTTCGGGAAGTGCTTCTCGTACGTCGGTCCACACGGTCGCGAGCTGGGCCGTGCGGAAAGCTTGTATCGCCTCGACTAAGGATTTGTTGGGCGGGTTCTGCCCTACCTCCGTGAGTTCACCCGTCCGGTACTCCTGGAGAATGGCTGCAAGTGCTTCGCGTGATGCGTCCGGCAAAAACAATGCAACGGTGCGCGCTTCCCTTTCGTCGACCTTGGACGCTCCTGGCCGCAGCCCCAGTTTCTTCTTCTGAAGAATTTCGGGGCTTGCCCCTCGCCTAAGCTCCACTTCCAGAATGGTTGTGGTAGCTGGTGGCAGGCGATCATCCGTGGGGCGCATCGCTTCGGCCAATTCGAAAGCCGCATCAAGCTCGACCTGAAGGCGGCGGCCATGCTCCTCGCGCTCTCTTGCTACAACGCCGCCCCCGGCCCCTACGCCTTGGTACCTATGTTGAGACTTGAACTTCGTGATCTCAATGTGCGGAAGCGTAAATCTCGACGCCATTCACTTATGCGCCTTTCGTCTCCATAAACGCATTGCGCATCGAATGACGCTCGCGAAGACGCTCGAGCAGATCGTCCGTACTCAGTATTCTACGCTCATCCAGAATGGCCGTCTTAACCGCGTCGTCGCTTGCGCGCACGATCTCCGACTGGCTCAACCCTTCAGCTTCTTGCAGGATTTTCTTCCAGTTCGCTTTGACGATCTTCAGCGGACCAATATGACCGGCAATCAGCCGCTTGATTTGAACGTCGGTTGGTGCGTCGAATTCAAGCACCTGATCGTACCGGCGCAGCAACGCGCGATCGAGCAATCTCGGATGGTTAGTCGAGCAGATGATGACGCTATCGGTCGCGCTCGCTTCTTCCATGAATTGCAGGAATGAGTTCAAGACACGACGCATCTCAGCCACGTCATTCGTAGCCGTGCGGTGGCCGCCTACTGCGTCAAACTCATCGAAGAGATAGATGCCGCGACGCTTGGCCGTTTCATCGAAGATCATACGCAGCTTGGAAGCAGTCTCGCCCATGTATCTCGTAATCAGGGAGTCGAGCCGGATTACATACAATGGTAAGTGCAACTCACCCGCCAGTGCTTCCGCCGACATTGTCTTGCCGGATCCGGGCGGCCCCACGAAGAGCAATCGACGATTCGGCGTCTTGCCGTGTTCACGTAGCCAATCACGCTTCCTTTGCTGCCGCAAAACGTCATTGATGCGCTCGACCAGCTCATCCTTTAGCACAACGTCCTTGAGGTTGAAGCGCGGATTGCGCAGCTCAAGCAGCCCTTCAAGGCTGCCACGCGGACTTGCGAACTGAATCGGGACTGACTGGCCCCGGCTTGACTGCGCCCGGGCCTTGTCTACCTCCGTCCGCAATTCTTGCGCGGCATCGCGGTGTCCTTGGCGCGCCTCCGCCGCAGCGACCTGCAAGGCGATCGAGAAAAAGGTCTCGTCATCGCCTTCAGCGCGACTCCTCAACATGGCCAGGATTTGCTTTACGTTCGACAGGGGAACCTTCCAGTCCGCCAAGGCTACAAAATTCTGCGCTCACAATGAATTAGTAATTCTTGCAGGATAGCACGCTTTCAGTGGATGTGACGCCCTCACGTGAGAACCTTATCCCAGCTAGGACGACATAAAACCAGCAAGCTACTTTTGGCCCGCTTTGCTTTTCCATCTCATACATCCACCGGCGCTTAAGAACTGCGCGGGAAGGTTGCGCGCGAAGAAACGCGCACGCCCGAGTTCCTCGCCGTCAATCCGGTGGGCAAGGTTCCGGTCCTGCTGGTGGACGGACGGCCGCTTACGGAAGTGGCGGGAATCCTGTTCTATCTCGCCCGCACCTATCCGGCGGCCGGACTCCTGCCGGTGGGCGACATCGAGGCCGAAGCACAGGCCATCTCCTGGATGTCCTACGTCGCCTCGACGATCCATCCGGCGATCCGGCAGGGCGTGCCGGAAGCCCGCGAACTCTACG
>Ga0209284_10000260_pt1 | contig 85829 bp, 72 predicted proteins | sample FRY03_FD_187211 | JGI IMG/M metagenome (GOLD analysis project Ga0209284, IMG submission 187211) | Freshwater microbial communities from Lake Fryxell liftoff mats and glacier meltwater in Antarctica - FRY-03 (SPAdes) (version 2) | ecosystem: Environmental > Aquatic > Freshwater > Ice > Glacier... | reverse complement strand
CAATAATGAGTTTATTGAAAAGGCTGCACCTACACTAATTTTGGCGCACCTCGGCAATGCAACATGGCTTTGGTTTTGGCTCAACGAAGAAGTTGGAATCTCGGTAATCATCATGCTCTTTATTCTTTTTATGTTGACCTTAACAGTTCTTCGGCTGAATATGCAGCGTTGGGATGCTCCTTTAAAGTTTATAGCACTTGTTTGGTGGCCGATTGATCTATACTTCGGTTGGATTAGTGTTGCTACAATTGCGAACATTTCTGCATACCTCGCTAAATTGAATTGGACAGGAGGAATTTCAGAAATAACGTGGACAATTACAATGATTTTCGTAGCAACTCTTCTTGCCTTATTCATGATTTTTGCGAGAAATATGCGAGAATATGCAGCAGTGTTTATTTGGGCACTTATTGCTATTGCAGTGCGTCATACAGACCAAATTACATCAATAACCTGGAGTGCATCGATTGCTGCTGTTATCATCGGTATTGCCTCCGCACTTCATGCGTTTAAACATCGAGAAACACTTCCATTTTTTAGAAAAAAAGCACCCCAAACAGAACGATAAAAATTGCTAAATATATTTGAAAATGACAAAATTTGATGCCATCATAATTGGTTCAGGCCAAGCCGGAACACCATTGGTTTTTAAACTTGCTTCAAAAGGTAAAAAAGTTGCTTTTATTGAAAAAGAGCATTTAGGCGGTACGTGCCTTAATGTAGGTTGCACACCTACTAAAGCCTATGTGGCTAGTGCAAGAAGAATGTGGGATGCAACGCACGGTGACGAACTCGGCATTTATATACCAGCAGGTGCTCATGCGGACTTGAAAAAAATCAAAGCTCGGATAGATGCATTAATCCAAAAATCCGTGGATGGTATTGCTGCCGGGATAGAAAAAAACAAAAACATTACCTACTTCCAAGGTGTAGCAAGCTTTACCGATCATAAAGTAGTTTCAGTGAATGGTGAATTGCTTACTGCCGAAGAAATATACATCAATGTTGGAGCACGTCCATTTGTGCCTGATGGATACGAAGAAATATCCTATTTAACCAGTTCGTCTATTTTAGAATTAGAAGAAATTCCAAAGCATTTAATAATTGTAGGAGGCAGCTATATTGGATTAGAATTTGGACAAATGTTTAGAAGATTTGGAAGTCAAGTTACAATTATAGAAAAGACAGACAGCATCATAGGAAGAGAAGATACTGAAACTAGTGAGGCTATTTTAAAATTTTTAGAAGACGAAGGAATTGATTTCCGATTGCAAGCAACATGCGTCACTGCAAAAAATGAAGAAGATGGAACTATATCTATTCAAGTAGATTGCAAAATGGGCGGGTCCCCTAAAATTACTGGAACTCATGTTTTATTGGCAGTAGGCAGAAAAGCCAACACCGATACGCTCAACTTAGATGCCACGGGCATCACCAAAAACCAGAAAGGGTTTATAGAAGTAGATGATTATTTACAGACCAATGTTCCCGGAATTTATGCTTTGGGTGATTGTAACGGCAAAGGAGCATTTACCCATACCGCATATAATGACTATGAAATTATTGCAGAAAATAAATTTGAAGGAAAAAACCGAAAAGTTTCTGACCGAATTTTAACCTACGGCTTGTTTGTAGATCCGCCACTTGGCAGAGTGGGTATTACGATGAAAGAGGCAAAGGAAAAGGGATTGAATTTTTTGGTTGGTCATCGTCCATTCAGTAAAATTTCTCGAGCTAAAGAAAAAGGTGAAACCAATGGGTATATGAGTGTGCTGATTGACAATGAAACTAAAAAAATATTAGGAGCTACCGTTTTAGGAGTGGGTGGCGATGAAGTTATTAGCAGTTTTATAAATATGATGTATGCAGGTGCAAGTTATGAAGTGTTCAGAGACACTGTATTGCCTCATCCTACTGTTTCAGAATTAATTCCCACTATGTTAGAATCTTTAACCAAACCATAATATGAAAGCAATTTGGAACAACGAAATTATAGCTGAAAGCGACAACACCATAGAGGTGGAAGGAAACCATTATTTCCCACAGGAAAGCATTCACGAAGATTTTTTTGAAAGTAGTCAAAAACATAGTACTTGTCCGTGGAAAGGCGAAGCCAGTTATAAATCACTTTCTGTAAATGGGGGAAAGAACCCAGATGCTGCTTGGTATTACCCAAATCCAAAAGCAGCTGCAGCTAAAATACAAGGACATTATGCCTTTTGGAAAGGCGTAGAAATCGTAGAATCGTAAAAATGGATATTCTAGAAAAATATAGTAATGCCAGAATGCTATCTACAGCTATTTGCAAGCCACTCGCTACCGAAGACTATGTGGTGCAGCCTATAGTTGAGGTATCACCACCTAAATGGCATTTGGCTCATAGTACTTGGTTTTTTGAGCAGTTTATTTTGGTGCATCACCTCGCAGACTACACGATTTTTCATCCTGATTTTGCTTTTTTATTCAATAGCTATTACAACAACATGGGGGAGCGTACGCTTCGTATAAATCGAGGATTTATGACCCGTCCTACCGTTGAGGAAGTGTATGCCTATCGTAAATATGTAGATGAGGCAATGCGAAAATTATTGAGCCAATCATTGAGCCAAAAAGTTTTAGACCTTATAGAAATCGGGATAAATCACGAGCAGCAGCATCAAGAATTACTGGTTTATGATATCAAATATATCTTAGGCAGCCAACCCACATTTCCCGCTTTAGGAAAAATGTTTACGCTCATTGAGGAAAGTCAAACCGAACAATGGATAGCAATTGAAGGAGGTACATTTGAAATAGGAGCTAGTGAACAAGGTTTTTCTTTCGATAACGAACGCCCCAAACATTCATGTTATCTACATCCTTTTTCCATCAGCAACCGATTAGTAACCAATGGCGAGTTTGTCGAATTTATAGAAGACGGTGGATACAAAAATTTCAATCTGTGGTACGATGAAGCCTGGCACCATATACAAGATAACGATTGGCAGCAACCTTTGTATTGGCATAAAAAAGATGGACTTTGGCACCATTTTACTTTTGAAGGGTTGAAGCAAATTAATCTTTTAGAACCCATTATGCATCTATCGTTTTATGAAGCTGCTGCATTTGCAGAGTGGAAAGGGATGCGACTGCCTACCGAATTTGAATGGGAAGTAGCCTCTTCACAATTTCAGTGGGGACAATTGTGGGAATGGACTAATTCAGCTTATCTGCCTTATCCCGGATTTCATAAAGTAGATGGCGCTTTAGGCGAATACAACGGTAAATTTATGCTAAATCAAATGGTATTGCGTGGAGCTTCCATTACCACACCAGAAAATCACGCCAGAAAAACATACCGCAACTTTTTTCATGCCAACTCACGATGGATTTTTTCTGGTGTTCGCTTAACAAAAAAACAGTAAGCGAAATGAACAACTTTTTACAACACATAAAAGAAGGGTTAAGCAAAACACAAAAAGAACTTTCGTCAAGGTATTTCTATGACGAAATTGGCGATAAATTATTTCAGGAAATTATGCAACTGGAAGAATATTATCTTCCAGCCTGTGAAATGGAAATCATTCAACAACAAAGCGAACTGATGGCAAAGCATTTGGCAGGAGTTCATAAAAATTTACAAATCATTGAACTAGGTGCAGGAGATGGAAGCAAAACGAAACATTTACTTAATCACTTTAAACCCTGTTTTGATGCATTAGAATATGTGGCAATGGATATTTCTGAAAACATACTGTGCATCAACAAGCAAGAAATTGAATCCGAGGTGTCTGGCATTGATGTATGCAGCAAAGCAGGGAATTATTTCCGAACGTACAAAGATTTACCCGAGACGTCATACGGGCGACTGGTGCTTTTTTTAGGTGCCAATATTGGCAACTTTTTATTAGATGATGCGGTCGCTTTTTTCCATTACGTCAAGCAAGGATTGAAAGAAAATGATAGTTTTATAGTTGCATTTGATTTGGTCAAACATCCACGTAAAATAATAGCTGCATACGATGATTGTAAAGGAATAACCAAAACTTTTAACCTCAATTTACTAGCCAGAATGAACCGTGAATTTGGTGCCGATTTTGATATTTCAAAATTTGAGCATTTTCCATTCTACAATCCGGCGGATGGTACATCTTTAAGCCATATCGTGAGCCTAGAGAATCAAATAGTACATTTTTCAGATGGTTTCGAGGCGCGGTTTGAAGCATTTGAGACTATACATACAGAAATTTCTAAAAAATATTTCACAAAAGATATTCAATACTTATCTGATAACAGCGGATTGGAAATATCCCAAACATATTACGATTGCAACAAGGAATACGTATTCGTTTCTTTTACCAGAAAAAATGATGAACTTATAAACTTATGAATAAGTAGCGAATACAAATAAAAAGCAAAAGTTATGAAAGGCAATGAAAAATGGAAGCCCAAATCTGAAGGTCAAAAGGCTAGCACAAACCTTCTGATTTCGAAAACAAAGTATTGGAATGCGGAATAAAAAAATAGTAAGTACATCAATACAAGAATAATCTAGTCGCCTGAAAGCGAAATTCTTATTGATTTACCTACAATAAAATTAATAATTATGAAAAATACATATCAAATATCGGGAATGACTTGTAACGGCTGTCGCAGCCACGTTTTAAAAACATTAAGCGCAGTACAAGGTGTCACAAAAGCTGAAGTTAACCTTGAAGAAAAAACTGCAACTATAGAAATGGAAAAACGCATTCCAATAGAAATGTTTAAAGCTGCTTTAGAAAAAGATGGTGGAAAATATAGTTTAGGAATGTTGAACGAAACAATGGTGGAAAAGCCAAAGGACAAACATATTTCAAAGCCTGACAATAATGGAAAGTATTATTGCCCAATGCACTGCGAAGGTGACAAAATGTATGATAAAGAAGCCGACTGCCCCGTGTGCGGAATGGATTTGGTGCAACAAGCAAGTGCAAGCCAAAGCGTAAAATACACTTGCCCGATGCACCCAGAAATAGAGGAAGATACCGCGGGTAACTGTCCACTATGTGGCATGGATTTGGTGCCCATGGAACCAGATAGTTCAGCAGAAGAAAAAACCTATAATAAACTATTGAAGAAATTTTGGATTGCCACAGCTTTCACTTTGCCTATATTCTTAATAGCAATGAGTGAAATGCTGACCAATAATCCATTATACGATATATACGATATAATGGAGCAAAAACATTGGAATTGGATTCAGTTTGGCTTATCTATTCCAGTTGTTTTTTACGCTACTTGGATGTTTTTTGAACGTGCTTACAGGAGTATCAGAACTTGGAATCTTAATATGTTTACGCTCATAGGCATTGGTGCAGGTGCGGCTTGGTTATTTAGCGTGTTTGGAATGTTTTTTCCTGATATTTTCCCAAACCAATTCAAAACGGAATCTGGAGCAGTACACGTTTATTTTGAAGCAGCAACCGTTATCCTAACACTTGTACTTTTAGGTCAACTTTTAGAAGCTCGCGCGCACAATAAAACCAATTCAGCAGTTAAAGAATTGCTGAAACTAGCACCTAACAAAGCCATAAAAATAATGGATGGTGAAGAAGTTGAAGTAAGCATCGACAAGATAGCATTGAACGATATTTTAAAAGTAAAGCCAGGCGATAAAATTCCCGTTGACGGTATGATAACCGAAGGAGAAACCACCATTGATGAATCTATGATTACAGGAGAGCCCATTCCTGTAAACAAATCGAAAGACGATAAGGTGAGTAGCGGCACCATCAATGGGAATCAAACTTTTTTGATGAAAGCTGAAAGGGTGGGAAGTGACACATTACTTTCTCAAATTATTCACATGGTGAACGATGCCAGCAGAAGCCGTGCACCCATTCAAAATTTAGCAGATAAAGTATCAGGCTTTTTTGTACCTGTTGTGATCCTGATTTCTTTACTAACCTTTGCTGTTTGGGCTATTTGGGGTCCGGTGCCAGTGTATGTTTACGCGTTTGTGAATGCCATTGCAGTTTTGATTATTGCGTGTCCATGCGCTTTAGGCTTGGCAACGCCAATGTCTGTAATGGTTGGCGTGGGTAAAGGTGCTCAAAATGGTGTATTGATTAAAAATGCCGAAGCGCTCGAAAAATTAGACAAGGTAGATACCTTAATCATTGATAAAACGGGAACCATTACTGAAGGAAAACCGACTGTAGAAAAAGTTGGTGCTTTCAATGATGATTTTAGCGAAAGTCAAGTACTTCAATATATTGTATCATTAAACAGCAATAGCGAACATCCACTAGCAGAAGCGACTGTTAAATATGGTAAAGAACAAAATGCTGAAATTTTAAAAACAGAAAAATTCAGTGCTGTTACTGGCAAAGGGGTAAAAGCTATTATTAAGGATAAAAAAGTAGCCTTAGGCAATCCTAAAATGATGGAATATGCCACTGCGGAAATAACCTCTAAAATGCTGGAAGAAGCAAAAAACTATCAAAAACAAGGTAAAACAGTATCGTATTTAGCAATAGATAATTCCGTTGTTGGTTACGTAGTTATTGGTGATAAAATCAAAGAAACCAGTGCCAAAGCAATCAAAGCTCTTCAAGATAAGGGGATTGCCGTAATAATGCTTACAGGCGATAATCACGATACGGCACAAGCTGTAGCTTCCGAACTCAATTTGGCGGATTTTAAAGCAAGCATGTTACCCGAAGATAAATTGAAAGAAGTAGAGGCACTGCAAAAAGAAGGCAAAGTAGTTGCTATGGCAGGAGATGGCATCAATGATGCGCCAGCGTTGGCTAAAAGTGATGTTGGTATCGCAATGGGAACTGGTACCGATGTAGCCATTGAAAGCGCAATGATAACCTTGGTAAAAGGTGATTTAAACGGCATTGTAAAAGCAAGGGATTTAAGTCATGCTGTGATGAAAAACATAAAGCAAAACCTATTTTTCGCACTCATCTATAATACATTAGGAATTCCCATTGCAGCAGGCGTTTTATTCCCATTTTTCGGAATATTGTTATCGCCTATGATTGCAGCTGCAGCAATGAGTTTTAGTTCTGTTTCGGTAATAGCCAATTCACTTCGTTTGAAGAATATTAAAATCTAAAAAGAATTGGGAATTGTAAATGGTAAATGCTGAATTGTGGATGCTGGATGGTGAACGGTAAATTGTGAATGCTAAAAAATAATAATGAAAGAAAATATTATTAAAACTAAATCGTATGCCTTTGCTTTGAAAATTGTAAAATTGTTTAAGGTACTGCAAAATCAAAAAGAGTATATTTTATCTAAACAGTTGGTTAGAAGTGCTACTTCCGTAGGAGCAAATGTAGAAGAAGGCATTCAAGCCCAATCTAAACCTGATTTTATTCATAAGTTTTCTATTGCTCAAAAAGAAGCATTTGAAACACATTATTGGATCAGATTACTAAAGGATATTGAATATATTAATGAGAATATTGCTCACGAATTATTGAATGATTGCGAGGAACTTCAAAGAATAATAACTGCTATACTTATAAAATCAAAGAATAAATAATGAAAATAACGCAACGCATTTTAGCATTCACCATTTACAATTTAGCATTTACAATTAATTTGTTCGCTCAACCTGTCCCGACTTCTTCAGGGAAAGTAGTTCACTACGACCTTTATATAACAGATACGATTGTAAATTTTTCAGGAAAAGAAAAACGCGCTATTGCTGTAAACGGCCAAATTCCAATGCCCACACTTACCTTCACCGAAGGCGATATTGCAGAAATTGTAGTGCATAATCAACTTAAAGAAGGCACTTCACTTCATTGGCACGGATTATATTTGCCCAATCAATATGATGGTGTGCCTTATCTCACACAAATGCCTATAAAACCTGGTGAAACTTTCGTTTATCGCTTCCCCATCATTCAAAGTGGTACACATTGGTATCATTCTCATTCTGGTTTGCAAGAACAAATTGGCATGTATGGCTCGTTGATTCTATTAAAGAAAAAAGGCGACCCAACACTTAGAAAAGGCATTGATGACATTCCTCAAGTTCCAATTATTTTAAGCGAATGGACAGATTTAAAACCGGAAAATGTACATAGAATGTTGCACAACGCCTCTGACTGGTTTGCAATTAAAAAAGGAACAACTCAAAGTTATACCGAAGCGATACGAGCAGGGCATTTCAAAACCAAAATAAAAAACGAATGGAAACGAATGTTGGCAATGGATGTGAGTGACATTTATTACGAAAAATTCTTGATAAATGGTAAAAATGAAAGTCAACTTTCGCAGTTTAAAGCAGGTGACAAAGTACGTTTACGAATTTCAAACGGTGGTGCTTCGACCTATTTTTGGCTGACCTATTCAGGGGGTAAAATGACCGTAGTTGCCAACGATGGTAATGATGTAGAACCTGTAGAAGTTGATAGATTAATCATTGGAGTTTCTGAAACCTATGATGTTATTGTTACCATTCCAGCCGAAAACACAGCTTATGAATTTTTGGCAACATCTGAAGACCGTATCAAATCAACCTCATTATACTTGGGCAGTGGCATTAAGCAATTAGCGAATCCTTTGCCAAAATTAAAATATTTTGAGGGAATGAAAATGATGAACGGCATGATGAAAATGAATGGAAATTTGGATGATATGGGAATGAAAATGTCGCTTCAAAAAATGGATATGAACGTTGTGATGTATCCAGAAATAACGGGTGAAATACTCACTGAGAAAAGTGAGAATGAAAAGTACAACAGAAATAAACACCCAGAAATTGTTACGCTAAACTATTCCATGCTAAAATCGCCCACTATTACTACCCTACCTGTCGATGCGCCCGTCAAAGAATTGCGATTCGAATTAACAGGAAATATGAACCGATACGTTTGGAGTTTGGACAATAAAGTGCTCTCGGAAACGGATAAAATTCTAATTAAAAAAGGTGAAAACGTAAGAATAGTCATTTACAATAATTCCATGATGCGCCATCCAATGCACTTGCATGGTCATGATTTTAGAGTACTAAACGGTCAAGGCGAATTTGCCCCACTAAAAAATGTATTAGATATTATGCCAATGGAGACCGACACCATAGAATTTGAAGCCAATATGGATGGTGATTGGTTTTTTCATTGCCATATTTTGTATCACATGATGGCAGGAATGAATCGTGTTTTTAGTTATGAAAATTCGCAACCAAATCCATATTTGCCAAACAAAAAATGGGCTTATAAAAAACTACAAAAAGAAAGTAACCAATTACATTTTATGGTAGAAAATGACTTTGCAACCAACGGAAATGATGGTATGGCAATGCTTCAAAATACTCGTTGGAGCATAGGCACAGAATGGCGTCTGGGTTACAGCAATAGGATGGGCTACGAAACCGAAACCCATATTGGGCGATACATTGGTAAAATGCAATGGTTTATGCCGTTTGTAGGTTTTGATTGGCGCTATAGAAAGTTAGGAATAGACGAACAAGAAACTAATTTATTTGGACAAACCAATTCTAAAGACAATCGTAACTTAGTAAGTGTAGGTTTTAATTATACTTTACCCATGTTGATTATTTTTCAAACTGAGGTCTTTCATAATGGCGATTTGAGATTACAACTAATGCGTGAAGATATTCCAATTTCTAAAAGGATACGAGCAGGTTTTATGTTAAACACTGACAAGGAATTTATGGTTGACTTACGGTATATTTTGAGCAAAAACATAAGCGTCAGAACACATTACGACAGCGATATGGGATTTGGATTAGGTTTGAGCTTAAACTATTAGCAGTTAACGTATCTAATACCAATTCTAATTTTAAAATAGTCCAAACTATTTTAGAATTTTAGAATAGTAAATGCCGATATAGCTTGAAAATAGGACAATCAAGCGCAGCGGTGATTGGACTATATTGAAAGCATATTCGGTATAAAACACTCCATTGTCAAAGCATTAGCAAATTTTTAAAAACCGACCCCAAATACAAAATGTTTATTCAACTTATGTTGTTGTTCAAGCCAATATTCTCTGGATCTAAACGTCTTTTTAAAAAAAAATGCTTATATTTCAGAAGTTATCTACTCAACACAACTAATAGATTTATTGATAAAAGAGATTATGTTTGAAGGGGACTTAAACTAATAAACATCCATCAGAGTAGTTTAGAAACATTCGATTTTATAGCGTTATAGTAAAGATTTCTGCCCAAATTGTTGATTACATAATCATGAAACAAAAAAAGCTTCTTACCGCAAATTAGTTCAATTAAGAAAACTATGAAAAAAGAAATCGTTATTCTTTATAATAGAATTAGAGAGCATTTATGGTTTAAACCATTAGTATTTAGTGTAATATCTGTTGCTGCGGCACTTGTTGCCCATCAAGCAGATGAAACACGATTAAATGATCTTGTTCCTTTTATAAAAACAGAATCAATAAAAGACTTGTTGGATATAATTTCCGCTAGCATGTTGGTTATCTCCATATTTACAGTTGCATCCATGCTTTCAGCTTTTTCATCAGCAAGCAACAACGCAACACCTCGATCTTTTAGAATAGTAGTCACAGACGATGTGTCGCAATATGCTCTTTCTGCGTTTATAGGCGCATTCATCTTTAGTATAGTTGCCACAGTTGCTTTGAACGATGGGTATTATGACAAAGCAGGTAAATTTATTCTGTTCCTAATCACCTTATTATTATTTGCACTTGTGATACTTTCTTTCTTAAAATGGGTTGACAGAATTTCAAGATTAGGGAGATTAGAGCATACTATTATGCAGATAGAAAAGGCTGCCACTAAATCACTATCCACCTATATAAAAAGTCCATATCTGTTCGCTCTTCCAATAAAAGGTGAATTTCCAGAGGCAAAACCTGTGCTGGGTACTTCCGTTGGATATGTTCAATACATAAACATGGATTATCTGCAAGAACTAGCAAAAGAGTTGGGGTTAAAAATTCGGCTTAATTGTATTCCTGGTAAATTTATTCATGAAAATTATACGGTTGCTTTCATTCATTCGAATCAAGATTTTGACATGAGCAAAGTGACCCAAAGTATTAGCAAAGCGATACACATTGGCCATATAAGGATATTTGACGATGACCCACGATTCGGATTAATTGTCTTAGCAGAAGTTGCCAGTAGAGCATTGTCGTCTGGGATTAATGATCCAGGAACCGCCATCCAAATTATTGGCAGCCAAGAAAGGCTGCTGTTTTTGTGGAACGATGGTGGTAAAAACAACACAGAAAAAAAAATACTTTATGATTGTATCGAAGTTCCAACTATCTCTATGGAAGATTTTTTTGATGATGCATTCAGGCCTATTTCGAGGGACGGAGCGCCATTTATAGAAGTAATGTTGCGTTTGCAAAAAACGTTTAAGGCGTTAGAAACTATAAACAATCCCGAAATTAAAGCAGCAGCAACGCACTATTCAAAATATGCCTTCAATAGCGCCGAATTGGCAATAAAATTGAAACAAGACATCGATATATTAAAAAATCAAAGCTTATTTAACCATCAATAATAACGGTAGAATTCAGCTAGTTTCTACTCTTGGGTTTAAAGGCTCCGAATTTGGCTCAACATATTTGACCACATTAATCGCAATTAAAAATTCCTTCAAATGCGCATTGAACTCATCGGGTTGCTCAAGATTTGACACGTGCCCAGCATGATCAATAATTTTCAAAATTGAACCTGTGATATTTTCGTGCATAAATTCAGATTGAGCGAGCGGCGTAACCTCATCTTCTCTACCACAAATAATTAATGTAGGCACACCAATAGCCCCTAAAGTAGAACATGTTTCTGAACGCTCTGCAAGAGCTGTTAATCCAGCTGTTATGGTTCTTTGTGAGTTTGCAAACACAACATCACGCAAGCTATCAACGATTTCCGTTTTCGTTGTTAACGAATCAGGATGAAAAACGCTTTTTATAAACTTTTCGTTAAACTCTGATGTGCCATTAATGCTAATTTGTTCAATGTTTTTCTTGCGTTTTTCCATAACTTCAGCAGTATCGCCAATGCATTGGGTATCGCACAAAATCAATCCTTCAAAACGTTCGGGAAATTTATTCACTGCGTTCAGTGCTATAAAACCTCCCATTGATAAACCACATATAATCGCCTTTTCAATTTTTAGTTTGGTCATGAAAGAGACTAAATCTTCTGCAAACAAGTCAATGCTTAAGTGCGTTTGATTGTCTATTGATTTGCCAAATCCACGAATATCAATTGATATTACACAACAAGAATCTTTCAAGCTATCTAGCTGTACTTTCCACATCGACTTGTCAAAAGGGAAGCCATGAAGAAATATTACCGGCACGCTTCCTTCACCTGCATAACTATATGACAACTCAATGTTGTTTAATTTGGTACACAGATCACGATAAGAATTCTCGGTTCCCGTCGTTATTGCACCCTCCTCACTTTTTACCTGATTGTCACCATACCCTTCCATTAAACTTACAAGAGAATCGTAATAACTCGTCAAAGTTTCCGCAGTTATTTCCGGATTGTTTTCATCAGAAATAATTTCGGGCATTTCATTCATATATTTCTGTAATTCAGGATGGTTTACCCTGATTTCTTCAGTAATTTTTAAAATCTTATCGTTCAATGCTGGTACTTTTTCCATGTTCGTGTATTTCTCAGTTTGTATATTTGTAGAGTCCTTTGTAAATTATCTTATCCTATAGTTTCACCACACAAAACTAAGCCTATAAATATCTTTTTGACTTACATAATTAAAGTAAATGGTTACATAATTCTGTTGTTTAAAGTAAAAAGTAGTGCATATTAGAATTAGCGAAATATTAAAATGCCAGCGATTTATTTCATCTCCTTAACCGATGATTTTTCAAGAAACCTTAATTGCAATTTTGACTAATAAAACCCTACATTTTTTTGGACAAAATTTTGATAAATACAACACTTATATTTGTGGCTCGAATTTGGTTGAAGAACAACTAGCAAATAAATAACGATGAAAAAAAATCATTTCATCAGAAAATAATAACTTTCCAAATCAGTTCTATTGCTACCAAGAGTTATTTTCAAAAATGAGCGTTTTTTGAGTAAAGAAACTAGTCAAAAGGCTCAAAAACCAAGTTCAGACCAATTTTTAAAATCCTTTAAATGATATACAGCACTAATCATCAGACAAAACCGACAAAACCATTCATCATATCATCTGTACAACTTCTATAACTACTCCTTATCTTTGACGCACAAAAATTCAATATCATGAGAAAAATAGTCCTTCTGTTTACTTTATTCTTCGTTTTTGTAGCATCCACCAGCTTTGCTCAAAAAGAACTCACTTTGGCAGATGCCGTGATGGAGCAGTATAAAAAGTTTCGACCAGATTATATAATTAATTTTCAATGGGTTCCAAATTCTTCTGACTACTCCTACATCGATGGCTTTACCACATTGGTGATTTACGATTCGAAGAAAAAGAAAAAAACAGAACTCAGTATAGAAGAAGTGAACAAAATTTTAGGTGCCGATTTGCGCTGGTTTTCTGCTATGTCTTGGAACAACAATTCCGAGTTTATTTTGAGCAGCGGAACACAATATTATTCGTACGATTACAGAAAAAAAACAGGAAAATCGATACTTGAGCTCAGCAAAACTACAGAGTTAGAGAACGATGATTACAATTCGAAAACCAATGCACTTGCATATACAAGAAGCAACAACTTGTATGTTTTCAAAGGGGGTAAAGAAATTCCAATAGCGGTAAACAAAGATCAAAATATAGTTTCCGGTCAGGCCATAGCACGCAGTGAATTCGGCATAACGCACGGCATTTTTTGGTCGCCCAACGGCAATTTTTTGGCCTTCTACCAAAAAGACGAAACAGATGTAAAAAATTATCCCTTGCTGGATATATCTCAAACTCCTGGTATCTCGAAATTGATCAAATACCCGATGGCTGGTTTAGCTAGTGAAAAGCCAAAAGTTGGCATTTATAATTTCACCAAAGACAACACGGTTTACATCAAGCCACAAGGTGCAGCACATGATTATTTGACAAATGTATCGTGGAGTGCCGATGAAAAATATCTGGTTATTGCAGAAATTACACGCAATCAACAAACTATGAATTTGAATCTGTATGATGCACAATCAGGCGTTTTTATTCGAACGCTTTTTACAGAAACCAACGAGCGCTATGTGGAGCCAGAACACCCCGCTTATTTTATAAATGCAACACAATTTGTCTGGTTGAGTGAAAGAGATGGCAACACAAATTTGTATTTATGTGATATCAATGGGGCCAATGAACCCTTGACTTCGAACAAATGGGAAGCACTTTCTTTTGAAGGAATTTCGCGCAATGGCAGGTTGATCTATTTTACAGGAACAGGCACTTCGCCATTAGACACCAAATTGTTTCAAGTGGATTTGCGCACCAAAGCACAAACCGAATTGACTAAAGAATCTGGAACTCACGCTGCTCTAATAAGCCCAAACGACATGTTGATTTACCACCAATATTCGTCGAGCACAGTGCCCAATTTGGCAAAAATCTCAGACCTCAAAGGCAGAACCTTGACTACATTGGTTCGAGCAGAAGAGAAATTGAAGGAATACAAAATCGGCACGAGCGAAATCAGGATTTTAAAAGCAAAAGATAGCACTGACTTGTATACAAGAATGATTAAACCATCAAATTTTGATCCGAACAAAAAATACCCTGTGATGGTCTATGTTTATGGTGGACCGCATGCACAAATGATCACAAATTCATGGCTCAATGGCGCTAATTTATGGATGTATTGGATGGCAGAGCAAGGTTATTTGGTGTTCACACTAGACAATCGAGGTTCGGCGCACCGAAGTTTTAATTTCGAAAGTCAGGTGCATCGCCAATTGGGAACTTTAGAAATTGAAGACCAAATGACAGGTGTTGAATATTTAAAATCTCAGTCCTTTGTGGATGCCAAGAGATTGGCGGTTCATGGTTGGAGCTTTGGTGGCTTTATGACAATCTCTTTGATGCTTCGCGAACCAGGCACATTTACTACTGGCATTGCAGGTGGACCCGTAACCGACTGGAAATTCTACGAGGTGATGTATGGCGAGCGCTACATGGACACACCCATAGAAAATCCTGAAGGATATGAAAAGGCAAGTCTACTTAACAAAACAGCAAATTTAAAAGGCAAACTATTAATCATTCATGGAGGAATTGACGATGTTGTTGTTCCGCAGCAAAGCCAAACGCTTTTGAAAGCCTTTATTGAAAAAGGGAAACAGGTAGATTTCTTCGAATATCCAACCCACAAGCACAATGTGACTGGAAAAGACCGTGTGCATTTGATCGAAAAAGTTTTAAAATATATCATCGAAAACAACGTTTGATGGTTATAAAACCATGAAATATCACCTGAGGAAGCATATCGTTTTAGGCTTATTGCTGCGCTTGTTGGTCTGCTCAAATACTCATGTTTCGGCACAGGAAACTGTGGATGTTGAATTTGCACACTTCAAAATACTGAATGGTTCGAACAGCTTTTTGGACAGTAACTCGCGCAACTGGACAAAGGTTAATGAGTTGGATGAGTTACCAAGTATCAAGAAGCAATATCTACTGCACAAAGACCTAAACCCACTTAGCTTGAGTTTAGAATTTTCAGAAAAATTGAGCTTCAGTCAAGCGGCAAAAATATCCTGTATTTGGGTGCAACATACAGACACCATTTTCCTTGCGACTAAATTGGGTTTAAACAACAGCATTAAGCTCAATTTACAGAATCCTAAAGGCCAATTTGAAGTCGTGATTTTGTACAACAATCTGCCCATCGCAAGCCTAGAAATTGATGTCTATGCCTTGCGCCAAGAAAAAATCTATATCGTTCCAATACTGCCTTTTGAAATCAACGAAAAAGAATTGGAACAAAAAATAAATACGCTTTTCTATCCGTTAAATCTGAGTTTCACTGTTGAGCTCTTGCCAGAATTCTATGTTGAAGAATTAGAAGGAAATTCAATTTTAGACAATCCGAGTTCTGAATTTGACCATTACACTCAGCAGATGCGAAGAATTCGAGATGCCTATTTCGAAAGTTTTCCTCGCAGCGACAAACGGGCGTATTATGTGTTTATTCATCAAGGATTTATCAATGAGTCTATCCTTAGCTATACCGTAAAAGGGAAAGCAATTGCTTTTATCAAAAATCAAGAAATAGATGATTTAGCGAATCAAATTGCAATTGAAATGGCACGTGGCATTGGCAGTTTAAAAACCAATTCAACTTTAGCTTTCCAAAACAACTTAATGGATAAATCATTTGGCAATCTGCTTAATGCAGAGCAATGGCGAAAATTGCATTTAGAATATCGAAGTTACTCCTTTTACGACAACGACGAAGACATCTCAACATTCAACGGTTTTATCGCCTACTATTTTTGGGAAGAAAACGAAGACGGAACCATTGTTTTTAACCCAGGTGCTTTTCGCGGAGCAATTCAAAGACCCTACAAGAAAAATTATTTCAGCTACAATTTAAGTGTCGAAAAAAGACTAGTCACACCGATTTTCTTTCTAGGAAAGCAACCAATTACATGGCTACATTTTATTTTGTTATCGCTTTATTTTGGATTGGCCTACTGGCTGCGCAAAAAATTTGAAAGGCGCCTTTCGAATTCGATTCAAAAATGGTTTCATGTAAAAGTGATTGTTGCACGTTTCACTCTGATAACACTAGTTTCAACGCTCACTTTTGTCACCTTTTTTACAATCAACAAAACCTTAGCCAAATACGAAATATACGAAGGACGAATTCCAGAATTCAGCGGATTGAACTACGAGCAAATTGAAAATCAAATTCTTTACAATGAACAAATAGACCGATCTCAAATACCAGAAATGGCAACAGAAGTACTCATCAAAACGGGCAACGAATGGCATGTGAAACGACGAAAACGCGTTTTGTATTTTGACCTACATCAAGATTCAGTAGGGACTTTTTCAATTGCTCGATTCAACCGAGAAAGTGATTCAATTATACTTCCCGACTTCAATATCCGCATGCTTGCTCCGAGTCATTATTTTGTAGTCAACCGAATCAATTCCTCCGGCGCCTATGAGAGTCAACAAATTTACAACCATCAAGGAGCGAATGTAACCCAAAAATTGTCTTTAGAACAGGCGCCAGCCAAAAGAATATTGCTATTTGTAAATGGATACCGACCTACCAGCTTAGGGAGTTCGCTTGAAGAAAATTTTCGAGATATTCGAGAGCGAGGTGTAGAATTCCCAGATTCGAAAAATATGATTTACAATTTCGACCGCTATGATTATTGGCGTCCATGGAGAGAAATTGATCTAAAATTAATCAAACGCATCAACCCAAGCGAAACCTTTTATGCTGATGGTCATTTTTCTGTGAGCACATCAAATTATCGAAGTTTGTTGAAATTTACAGAAATTTCTACCAACTACCCCTCACGATGCAAAGACCCAAACAATCATGTTTGTTTAAACCAAGGGAAAACATCATGGTTCCAATCCTCTGACAAATCAACAGGAAAAATGCTACCTACACAATCCAATTTTAAGGGGTTTAAAAAACGTGAGGATAACGGGAGACTTGCAGGCCTTAACTTGCTGCAGCAATTGAACGAAATACCAAATTCTTCAGACAATGACACACTTTACATCGTTGCTCACAGTATGGGATATGCCTATGCCTTAGGTATGATTGGCGAACTTCGAGGGAAAATTAATTTTGGTGGTTTTTATATAATTGCACCAGAAAATGCCAGTGCCGGACGGATAAATATGGACGAGTGGCAAGAAGTTTGGCAATATGGTGTAAATCATCAAAAACTTAAAGACAAGGCCCCTTGTCTACTCGATGGAATAGCTCCACAAACTAAAGTAACTGGCTTAGTGGAAAAACATCACATCTTTATTCCAGATGAACTCTACAAAAGATTTGGATTTTTTGACAGCCATTTTATTGGCTTCTATGATTGGATTTTGGACTTAAAAGACAAGCAACCTGGAGCAATCAAGCAGCGATGATTGTTTGACAATAAGTGCAAAATAAGTGGTAACTCAGATTTAAACTGATTTCTCTAATTCAAATTCCATTATCTTTACGCTCATGTTTCAAAGTGCAGGTTCAAGTGTGATATGGATACCCCTTATAGCCGTTTTTTCGCTGGCCATAAGTTGGCTCTTCTACTTCTGGAGAAAAGACCAAAATAATGCTCCGAAGCGCATCACATGGCTTCTCTTTTTTATTCGAAGTAGCGTTATGTTTCTTGTTGGTTTGCTGCTTTTAGGACTTATTTTCCCTAGAAAACAAACAAGAATAGAGCCTGCAAATATTTTTGTGTTGGTAGACCAAAGCAGCTCGATGCTCAATTACGCAGACAGCGTTGGAGTGAAAAACGAAATACCAAAATTCATTGCAGAAATTCAAAATCGCTTTTCAGATAAATTTCTGACTAGAATCATTCCTTTTTCTAATGGGATTTTAAACTCAGATTCTTTGACATTTGATGGCGCTACCAGTAACTTATCCAGCGGATTTACACACATTCGCGACTTATTTATCAATAATAATTTAGGGGCTATAATTCTGCTTTCCGATGGCAATTACAACGAAGGACTGCATCCGAAATACGAAGCTGAGAAAATCAAATTTACACCGATTTACACACTTGCTGTAGGCGACACCACGACAAAAAAAGACGCCATGATTACCAATGTGGTGGCCAATAATATTGCTTTTTCAGGAAATATTTTTCCGATAAAAATGGAAGGTCGGGCCTCAAAAATGAATGGCGAAACACTTACAATTCGAGTTTCGCAAGGAGGCACAACTATCCAAGAAAAAATTGTTGTTTGCAACAGCAGCAACAGTTATTTCGATCATGCATTTCAAATTGAAGCCAAAGGCAAAGGCATTAAAAGTTATACGATAGAAATAATAAGCAAAGTAGACGAATACACTTTGAGCAACAACAAACGAACAGTGTATGTTGAACTTTTAGAATCAAAACGAAAAGCAGCGCTCATAATTGGTGGTATGCACCCTGATGCAGGTGCTTTACAAAGCGTGTTACAAAAAGACCAAAATACTGAGGTCAACATCTACTTATTGAAGGGTCTAAACAAAATTCCAGAAGCTGATTTATTACTGCTCATAGATGTTGATTTGACTCAAAACCCACAATTCTATAAGGAACTTCAGAATTCTCAAACATCCTATGTGCTTTTCGTGAACCCAAACATGACTACTTCGTCTTTGGGCATAGGATTGACGGGGCATGTACCTGGCAAATCGGATTATGTAAGTCCAATGTTTAATGAAGATTTTTCATTGATTCAATTTTCAGAAACATTCAGACAACGCATCAAAGAAATGCCGCCTATTGCTGCGCCATTTGCCCGAGAAATGAAAGCGCTTGGTCAACCGCTGCTTTTCCAAAAAATCGGCAATATAGCTACCGAAAAACCACTGATGACTTTCACCAACCGCGTAAACCAAAAGATAGTTTACGTTTATGGCGAAGGAATTTGGCGTTGGAGAATGATGGAGTTTAACCGCCACCAAGACAATCAGGCTTTCGAAGAATTGTGGGACAAAACGCTACAATACCTTAGTGTAAAAGAGAACCGAGATAAGTTGCGCGTGTTTCCTCCAAGCCGCATGACCATCCGCGATGAATTGCGTTTCCGTGCAGAATTCTACAACGATGCTTTTCAGGAAATTGTAACACCAAAAATTGACTTGATTCTGAAAAATGAAGACAACAAGTCGGTCGGTAATTATGAATTTAGCGCAATGATACGCGACTACGAGCTCAACATTGGCAAATTACCAACAGGTGTGTATAGATGGGCTGCCAACACCGAATTCAACGGCAAGAAGTACCAAAAATCAGGAGAATTTATTGTTGAAGACATCTCTCTCGAAGCACAAGATCTCAGTGCAAACTTTGATGTGCTCCTTGAGCTTTCTGACAATTCCAAAGGTGCATTTTATATGCTCAATCAATGGGAAAAACTGCTTGATGAAATTGATTCTAACGAAAATCTCAGTTCAGCCCAATTCGAAGAAACCAACTACGCCAACCTCATCGACTTGAAATGGTTATTCTTTTTAATTTTCTTGTTGATAGCCACTGAATGGGTATTGAGAAGATGGTTTGGCGGGTATTAAAGAGGCCGATAGTAGTTTGCTGGATCCAAAAAAATTGGTTGAAACTTATCTCTAAACTCTTCGGGGCTAAAAGCCAGCTGCAAAAGCCAATAGACACACCCGTGCTCAGCTTTGATAAAGTAGCGGGGGTAAATACTAAAAGGCGCTTGAAAAATTACCAAATCCTGTCATTTGGATTAGCGCTAATAGTTGATCGCCTTCCCTAATCCATATCCCCTGACGGAACAAAATCGCCCACTTTTAATAGGCCTAAGCAGAATTTCATGCGAATAATGCGCTTAACAGATGCATCAACTTGCGCACGGAACTGAAGATCACTTTTGTATTTTGCCAAAATATCGCCATGTGTTTTTTCTGCATCGAGTGGCATCAGCACGATGTCGCAACCTGCGTCAACAGCAAGTAGAGATGCGTTGACAACACTAGATACACCGCCCATGTTCATCGCATCGGTAACAATCAAACCCTGAAAACCAAGTTTAGTACGCAACAAATCAGTTACAATTTTTCTGGAAATTGAGGCTGGTAAACCTTCCGTATTATATTCCTCATTGTTCTTCACTGCAATATGCGCAATCATTATAGAAAGAACACCATCTGCAATCAACCGTGGATAATTGATTATCTCGCGCATTTCTCCATCGATAAAGACCAACTTTTCGTGCGTGTCGCCAACCACATAGCCATGCCCCGGAAAATGCTTGGCAGTAGCAATAATCTGCATTTCTTGAGTAAAACGGATAAACTCGGCCGCCCACGGCACAATGCTGTCTGCATGCGTGCCCATTGCGCGGTAGCCCACAGTTTTGTTTAGAGGCATATCTACAACAGGTGCAAAGTTGAAATTGATGCCGATGGTTTGCAAATCTTTTGATATGATTGATGCACTTTTGCGCACTTGTTCTCTAGTTGTGATTTCATTGGCTTTTTTGTACACCGTTGAACCAATTATTTTTCTATTTATTAACGCAGGCTCAGCATCAGCACTATAGAAAAAAGGCAATCCAGCATGTTTTATATTCAAGGCATTGAAATCAGTAACCATTTTTTTAAATCCATCCATTGTGCCATTGAGCAACAAAACGCCACCAACCAATCGGTTTTTAATGTATTTCTCAATCTTTTCGTTAGGCTCACCCAAACGACCCGCGGCGGGCATTATTAACTGAGCCACACGTAGTGTATCATCCATTTTGTTAAACTGTGCCTCAACGGCAAAGTCTAGCATTTTATTGGGATTCAAAAAATCCTGAAGAGTCAAATTGTCGTTTTGAGCTAATGAAGCTTGCATAGATACTGCGATAGCGAATAGTATTGCGATTTTAATCATTTTTCAAGTTTTGACAAGCATTCCAATTATTGTGCCTGAATACTGCAAAAGTAAGTTTGGGCGGCATAACATTGAAGAAGAATGGAAATTGATTTCAACCGTTCATCATGGAAAAATAAAAACCTCAAGGTCAAAAAAAAAGTTGGAGCCAATAAACCCCAACTTGCTTCTAATCATTAAAACAATTTTCTACGAAAAAGACTTTAATATCTTTACAATTTCATTTTTTGACACAACTCCAGATTGTCTCCAAACCTGTTTTCCGTTTTTAAAAATAATCATGGTTGGAACACTTCGAATTTGATAAGACTGGGCTGCTGCTTGGTTTCTATCCACATCAACCTTTATAACACTTGCTTTTTGCCCCATTTCTTGCTTCACATCTTCCAAAATTGGTTTCAATGTTTTGCAAGGACCACACCACTCGGCAAAAAAATCGACCAGCGTGGGCTTTGAATCCGAAATGATTTCTTTAAAAGATTTAGACATATATTAAAGCATTTAATAAAATTCTTGTTTTTCTGTGCTTTGATAAGAAACTCTCAAAGGCTAAACATTTTACAATTTTTCTAATCAGCAGTGCTCAAGGTATTGAGATGACTTTTGCAAAATATAAAACTACAATGTTTTTGGGAATATTCTTACAAAGATTATTTATAAAATTTTGCCTTTCAAGGACATCCAACCGCCACCATTGTGCACATTGGTATAACCTTTTGCAGCCAAAATGGATTTTGCCGAGCCACTGCGCATGCCTGAAGCACAGCAAGTAATCACTGCTTGATTTTTGTCTTTAATCAATTTTAAATGCTTGTCCAACTCATTGAGAGGCGCATTTTTAGAACCCTTTATATGTCCTTGCTGGTATTCTCCGGCTGTGCGAACATCCAATATAATTGCTGTTTTCGACAATTCCTTCAAATCCACTGATGGGCCACCACCAAATATTTTACTGAAAATTCCCATAATCTACTATTGATTTACGTAATAATTAACTTCCATCCAGCCACCACCATTCACACAATTAAATCCTTGTGAAAGCAACATTTGCTCTGCCATGCCGCTTCTTCCTCCAGAAGCACAACACAGCACCAAAGGCTCTTTCAAAGCACGTAATTCATCCATACGATCTTGTAATTCTTGCAACGGAATATTCACTGAATTATTTACGTGCCCACCCGAAAACTCAGATACTGTGCGAACATCAACTACTGTTCCTGTTTTGATCATTTCTTCAATTCTCATTTTGTTTGTTATTTTTGTTTATAAATCCATGAATCATATCAAATAGTATAGCTCCCATCAACGCACCATAGCCGGTCATCAGATATGGATTTGATTTAATTGCGCAGGTGCCGTTTGAACATCCTACAAAATTCCAATACAACCATCCACCAATGCTACCAACCAAACCTCCAATTAGATACCACTTGTACTTACTTACTTGTTTCAATACCATAGCACAAAAGTAATGCATCAATTTGTCATGGAATGTGATGGAAGTTACAGATGTTAAAGATTTCTCAAAACCAATGAACATCTCACCTTGAATAAATTTATTTTACAGCTGTAAACCTATTCTACAAACAACTTACTTTTACAACAATTAATCCTTCCATTATGATTTTAGAAACCCCACAAACACTGCAACAATTAGCAGCTTTTTTAGGATGCAAATTTGTTGGAGACCCCAATCATATCATCACAGGAATAAACGAAATTCACAAAGTTGTGCCAGGAGATTTGGTGTTTGTTGATTTTGAAAAATACTACAAAAAAGCCTTAAATTCGGCTGCAACCACTGTGCTCATAGACAAAGAGGTGGAATGCCCTGAAGGTAAAGGTTTGCTCATCAGTGCGCAACCGTTTAACGATTTCAATAAACTCACCAAACATTTTCGCCCTGAAACGCACAACAAAGGGGAGCACAACTATTCAAGTATCGACCCCAGTACGTGGATTGCTCCAAATGCCTCAATAGGTGACTTTGTGACAATTGGCAAAAACTGCATCATTCATCCAGGTGTTGTTATTCAAGCGCATACAATAATCGGAAACAATGTGATTATTGGTCCGAATTCGGTTATAGGGCATTATGCCTTCTACTACAAAAAACGCCCAGAAGGTTTTGACCGTATGCACGCATGCGGCCGAACTATCATCGAAGACGATGTGGAAATTGGAGCGCTTTGCACTATCGACAAAGGCGTGTCGGGTGACACAATCATCGGGCGCGGAACAAAAATCGACAACCAGGTGCACGTGGGTCACGATACAGTAATTGGCGAACACTGCCTTTTCGCTGCGCATGTAGGTGTTGCGGGTTGTGTAACCATTAAAAATCGAGTGACCTGTTGGGGGCAAGTGGGCATTGCATCTGATGTGGTAATTGAAGATGGCGTTACTGTATTGGCCCAATCTGGTGTAAACAAAGATTTGGCCGCCGGAAAAAGTTATTTCGGTTCGCCTGCAGCAGATGCACGGCTCAAATTCAGAGAAATGGCAGCCATCAAAAAATTGCCAGAAATTTTAGAGAACCTATAACTCGATATGGTCAATTATAGAGAAAATACACTAGAAGAACAAATAGCCTTTGGAGACCTAAAACTTCAATCTCTCTTAGAATTGACCAATGCAATCAATAGCAATACGCCATATGACCAACTGATTCAACTTTTCGAATTTATCCTAAAACAACAGCTGAATCTAAATAAATTTATGTTCATTATCAAGCGCGATGATTGGCAAGTGGCCTTGAAATCTAGCGTTAAAGCCAAACTCCGCGATTTCAACATCGAACGCGATCTGTTTCGTTTTGAGGAAGTGACACTACTCGACTCCTCTAAAGTTGAGGTATTGAACGAGTTCGACTACATTATTCCAGTTTCTCATAAATCACAAAAATTGGCTTTTTTACTCATTGTTGATGAAGTCAATCAATTGTCAAATCTCAGCCAACCCAGACTTACACGTTTTTTACAAACCATCACCAATGTGCTTGTCGTTGCCTTGGAAAACAAACGCCTTACCAAAGAAATGATGCGCCAGGTAGAATTGAAAAAAGAACTGGAAATCGCCAAAGAGATGCAGCAATTTCTTTTCCCATCAGACTTACCAAAAAATGAACGCTTAGACGTTTCAGCAAAATATTTGACCCACCGTGAAGTTGGCGGTGACTACTACGACTTTTTTCCAATTGGCGTTGATAAATATATCTTTTGCATTGCTGATGTATCAGGAAAAGGAGTCTCTGCGGCCCTACTCATGGCCAATTTTCAAGCCTGTGTGCGCGCATTGGCAACTTACAACAATTTCTCGCTCGAAGAATTGGTGAGCGAACTCAATTTTATCGTTTTCGCCAATGCCAAAGGTGAAAAATTTATCACCTTTTTTATCGGAGTTTTAGATTTACAAACTAGAAATTTAACTTACGTAAACGCAGGACACAATTCGCCCATTCTCACCGACGGTAAAAACGCCACTGAACTCGATACAGGCACCATAGGCCTGGGTATGTTTAACGAATTGCCTTTCCTCAAATCAGCAGAAATCCAACTTCCGAGAAACGCCACAATAACTCTATACACCGATGGCGTTGTGGAATTAGTGAACCCCAAAAACGAGCAATTCCAAGTGGAACGACTCATTAAAATCATCCACGATTTCTATCCCCTCAAAACAGACGACCTCAACGCCCTACTCTTCTCCAAACTAGACGCTTGGCGCGGCGAAGAAGATTATGTGGATGATACGGCGGTGCTGACTTGTAGATTTTTTTAGGAAGCAATACATCTAGAGGAGTTTACAGTGCAAATGAAACCGTCGAAGTCAGTGCGCTCATGGCTAATGGAACGTGCACCTACGAACTAATTTCAGTAACAGAAGGCAATGGGCAAACGGAAAATATCAGTTGCAACAACAAACATATTGTTTTGGTTAATAATAAACCCAAGGTATTTATTCCCAAAGTGTTTACGCCCAACAACAACTGCGTAAATGACTGGTTTGGAATCAAAAGTAACGATGAAGTGAATGGTAATTTGGTAATTTAAAATAGATGGGGAAATGTGGTTTTCGAGAAGGATTTTGTAACAAATGTAGGAAGTCTTATAATGTTGTGGAATGGAGGAAATGGGTTTGATGGGGTTTATTTTTATAAGTTGGTGTTGCAAGGTGATGGATAAAATGAAGCGTTTTCGGGGAGTGTTAAACTGAGAAGTTAGTAGATTTGTAATTGACGAATCCAGCCGACCGAGTGCGAGAGCCACGAGTGCTTATCAACGGCGCCGATAGGAGTTGATTGGGGAGAATCCTCCCCCGCGCCAGCTCCAGATGGGAGCCTGTTCTTTGCAAAATTTTGGAAGAGAACTAGAAGTACTGTTGCTCCTCTGGATGCGCTCAACGCCATGCAATAGCTAAGCGCCGATAGCTCCCCCATTATCTCCATCGAAAAATATAACTACATTTGCGCCAAATTTTAAACACAATGATAGAAATTACGCTTCCTGATGGTTCGGTTCGCTCGTATGAATCGGGAATCAGCTCGCTAGATATAGCGCGTAGTATTAGCGAAGGCCTCGCGAGAAATGTGCTCGCAGCCAAAGTTAACGGACAAGTGGTAGACGCTGGGCTACCTATTGAAAACAACTCCACTCTGCAATTACTGACATGGAATGATGATGAAGGAAAAGCAACCATGTGGCACTCATCTGCACACTTGATGGCTGAGGCAATTCAGTACTACTACCCCAATGCCAAGTTCGCAATCGGTCCGCCAATTACCAATGGATTTTATTACGATATCGACTTTGGTGATGACAACATTGTAGAGGCCGACCTTCAAAAAATTGAAGAATACATGAAGCTTCTGGCGCGTCAGAAAAATGAATTCGCACGCCAGAAGATTTCCAAAGCAGATGCCATTGCGTATTTCACAGAACGCCAAGACCCGTACAAATTAGAATTGCTCCAAGACCTCACAGATGGCGAAATCACTTTCTATACTCAAGGTGATTTTACCGATTTATGTCGTGGACCACACATCCCGCATACAGGTTTTATCAAGTCTATCAAGCTGACTTCCATAGCCGGAGCCTACTGGCGCGGTGATGAGAAAAACAAACAATTGACCCGTATTTACGGAATAACTTTTACAAACAACCAAGATTTAACAGATCACTTACATCGGTTGGAGGAAGCAAAAAAACGTGACCACCGCCGTTTGGGTAAAGAATTGGGCTTGTTTACGTTTTCTCAAACTGTGGGGCAAGGTTTGCCACTTTGGCTGCCAAAAGGTGCGGCTTTGCGTGAGCGTTTGGAAAACTTCCTGAAAGCGGCACAAAAAAAAGCAGGTTATGAGCAAGTCATTACACCGCACATTGGAAACAAAGCTTTGTATGTTTGCTCCGGACATTATGACAAATATGGTGCAGACTCTTTCCAGTCTATCAAGACACCAGACCCAAACGAGGAGTTTTTGTTGAAACCAATGAACTGTCCTCACCACTGCGAAATATACAAATCAAGCCCACGTTCATACCGTGATTTGCCTATTCGATACGCCGAATTCGGAACCGTTTATCGCTACGAGCAAAGCGGTGAGTTGCACGGCTTGACACGAGTTCGTGGGTTTACACAAGACGATGCCCATATTTTCTGTACACCCGACCAAGTGAAAGGTGAATTCCAAAAGGTAATAGATTTGGTATTGTACATCTTTAAAACATTGGATTTTAAAGATTTCAAAGCGCAGATATCTTTACGTGACCCAAACAATCCAGAGAAATATATCGGCTCCGATGAAAATTGGGAGAAAGCAGAATCAGCCATTATAGAAGCTACAGGCGAAAAGGAACTCAGTACCGTAATTGAATACGGAGAAGCAGCATTCTACGGGCCGAAACTCGACTTTATGGTGAAAGACGCATTGGGTCGCGATTGGCAATTGGGCACCATTCAAGTGGATTACAATTTACCAGAACGGTTTGAATTGGAATATATCGGTGCAGACAACGAAAAGCACCGTCCAGTGATGATTCACCGTGCGCCATTTGGCTCGATGGAGCGCTTTGTGGCAGTATTGCTGGAGCACTGCGGTGGCGATTTTCCCTTATGGCTTGCAACTGAGCAATTTGCAATTTTACCCATCAGCGAAAAATTCAACGAATATGCCGAAAATGTACGCCAAGTGCTAAATAATTCCGATATTCGCGGCTTCGTTGACGATAGAAATGAAAAGATAGGTAAAAAAATTCGAGAAGCTGAGCTTTCAAAAATCCCTTTCATGTTGATTGTTGGGGAACAAGAAGCCAACAGCAACAAGGTTTCCGTACGCCGCAGAGGCGAAGGAGACCTAGGCGGAATGGACATTGCCGAATTTTCTGCTCTGATGGAACGACTAGTAAAAAAAGAAATAAACAACGATTAAAAAGTAATTCATATTACTGAATGAGAAAACCGCAAACTAGAAGACCTCAGCAAAGACAAGTTGAGGAACTGCACAAAATTAACAACAAAATTACAGCTCGCGAGGTGCGAATCGTTGGTGATGGAGTAGAACCTATTGTTCTTCCCACTGCTGAAGCGGTTGCATTGGCAGAGAGTCAGGAATTGGATTTGGTAGAGATTTCTCCGAACGCAGTTCCACCTGTTTGTAGAATTTTGGATTACCGTAAATTTCTTTACGACCAAAAGAAGAAACAAAAGGAAATGAAGGCTAAACAAGCCAAAGTGAGCATGAAGGAAGTGCGATTTGGTCCGAACACCGATGACCACGATTTCAACTTCAAATTAAATCATGCGCGCAAGTTCTTGGAAGAGGGCAACAAAGTGAAAGCTTTTGTATTCTTCAGAGGTAGAACGATTGTGTTTAAAGAAAGAGGTGAAATTTTATTGTTGCGGTTTGCACAAGAATTAGAAGAAGTTGGATTGGTGGAGCAAATGCCGAAATTAGAAGGCAAGCGTATGACCATTATGATCAACCCGAAAAAGAAATAACAATTTTGATATAGTGTTAACTTCAAAAACAAAGTAGAAATGCCAAAAATGAAGACAAAATCCAGTGCCAAGAAAAGATTCACGGTAACTGGTAGTGGAAAAATCAAGAGAAAACACGCTTTTAAAAGCCATATTCTTACGAAAAAATCTACTAAAAGAAAGAACAGATTGACTAAATCAGGGTTGGTTCATCCAGCAGACCTTGCAAACATCAAAGTTCAATTATTAATGTAATTTTTCTCTTTATTTCGATAGTTATCGGAATTCAATAGAGAAGGTTAATTGTTAAACCCGGAACTGTAGTAAATAAGTCTGTTGGAACAATACAGCACACACTTCCAAAAAACAGAAAAATATGCCAAGATCAGTAAATCACGTCGCTTCCAGAGCTAGAAGAAAAAAGTTCATGAAGCTTGCCAAAGGATACTTTGGTCGTAGAAAAAATGTTTGGACCGTTGCAAAAAATGCCATTGAAAAAGGTTTAGTTTATGCATACATAGGTCGTAAACAAAAGAAAAGAAACTTCCGTTCATTGTGGATTATGCGTATCAACGCTGCTGCCAGACTTCACGGAATGTCGTATTCAGAATTTATGGGTAAAGCAAAATCCAGCAACATCGCTTTGAATAGAAAAGCATTGGCTGATTTGGCGATGAACCACCCAGAAGCTTTTACGGCAGTAGTAAACGCTGTTAAGAAGTAAAAACAGATTACACACTATATCAAATCGAACCGTTCTCCAAAAGAGAGCGGTTTTTTTGTGCCACTCACATGAAACAAAGTTCCGCCAATCTTACTACCTTTGACCCAATCATGAAACAATTAGCCCTCTTTTCTGTACTTATTCTTTTCGGAGCGTGCCAATCAAATTATGGTGATGTAGTGGTCTTAGAAAAAGTTCAAGTTTTCTATCTTTCGCCAATCACAAAAAAAGATGCACAAAAACTAGCGAATTATTGGGAGGAAAAAAAACTCATTGGAGAACAAACGCAATTTCTTCAACTGTCAAAATCAGGGCAGGTGATTGAACTTAAAATCATTGCCTCAGACACCACTCTTTTAGAAGAAATTTCTTTTGAAATACAACTAGAGTTGTTCAAACTTGACTCTTTATTGAGAAAAGATGTTTTCCCCAATCAAGAGCTTCAAATTTTGATATCCGATAAACAATTTACAAAAACAAAAGCACTCTAATGAAGATTTCAGCTTCCATTTATTCTGATACATCGAGACCACTTGAAGAAGTCATTCTGGACTTATATGAGCACCGAGTTGATCTCATGCATGTAGATTGTAACGATAACCTGACTGTTTTTGATGACATTAAACTAATCCGAAAACTTTGTGAATCACCCATTGACCTTCACATAATCACTTCAGAACCAGAGAAATACTACGATTTATTACGCGAAAACCCAGTTGAATTTTTGACTTTTCAATACGAAGATTTAAAGCAAGATATTCTAATTCCTGATGACATAACTGGATTCAAAGGTTTAGCAATAATCACCCCAACTCCAGTAAGTGTTTTTGATAAATATGCTGAATTTGATTTTCTGTTGGTTATGGCCACAATTCCTGGGCAATCAGGTGGTCAATTTGACGCTTTCAATTTCAGAAAAATTCGAGATTTCTCTACCAAATACCCCAACAAACGCGTGCATGTGGACGGTGGAGTAAATGCTGAAGTATCGTTTATTCTGAGAAATTTAGGCGTCTACACTTCAGTTTCAGGTTCGTATTTATTCAAAGGTCCAAGCATAGGCAATGCCTTGATGAATCTAACACAACGTGAGGTGCAATCAAATTTTAAACTCAAAGATTTCTGCCGAACCAGAGAAGAAACTCCGATTCTTTCAACTACTGAGCTTTCGCTCGAAACGTTGTTGCAAAAAATAGAGAAATTTAGCTTTGGTTTTGCCATAATTGAAGATGAAAAATGTAATTTTTTGGGGATAATCTCCAATGCAGATATTCGCAGAGGGCTGCTCAAGCATATAGACAATATAAACAATATGCAAATCCAATCCTTAATCAATCACAATCCTATTACAGTGCGCGGTCAGAACAACGTAAGAGAAATGCTCACACTAATTCGCCAACAATCCTTCCCAATTTCTTACCTTCCTATCTTAGAAGAAAATGGGAAAACCTGCGGAATGATTAGCTTTGTGAATCTAATTAAGGGGGAGTTGTAATTCTTGGGCAACAACAGAATCCTTTATATAAATTTATAAACATGAGTTTGACGCATTAAAAATAATGTAATGAATACTATAGAAAGTCAAAACGAATTAACAGAAAAAAATCTAGCTGGATTAACGATAGTCTATGAGCGACTCATCGAATTCAAGAAGCAGATGAAATCCTATTTGGTCATCATGAAAGATGATAAAATCATTAAAATTAAGCCTTAATAATCCACATAATTTACGAGAATCACGATTATGATTATCCAACTCAAAAACAACATACAACAAACTCAAGCCGCGCAATTGGCTGCTGAACATCAAGCATTTTTGATTCACGAAGATGGCTTTTTTCAACTCATCACAGGGTCGGGCGTGAAAGAATTACCTCAAAGTTTGGAGTCCCACACCGAACAATTTTGGGCTTTTACCGATGATATACAATTGGCATCAAAAAAATACCGCAAAGAAACTAGAGAGGTAACAATTGGAAATATAACTATTGGAGGCAACACGGGCAACACTTTGTTGATTGCTGGTCCTTGCTCGGTGGAAAGCGAAACGCAAATTCGCCAATCTTCAGATTTTCTTAAAAGCTTGGGATTAACTGCCTTGCGCGGGGGATGTTACAAACCAAGAACATCACCCTATTCGTTTCAAGGTATGGGATTAGAAGGATTAAAGCTGCTTGCCAAAATGCGTGAGGAATATGGTTTTTCTATAGTTACTGAAGCACGCGATGCAACACACATAGATGAAATCATTGAATATTCTGACGTGATTCAAATTGGTGCCAAAGCCATGTATGACCAAGGTATTTTGCGTGCATCAGCCAAAACACAGAAACCCATTTTATTGAAACGCGGATTTGGCTCAACTTTACAAGAAACCGTGCAAGCTGCTGAATTTATGCTTTCAGGTGGCAATCCAAATGTGGTTATTTGCGAGCGAGGTCTTCGTACTTTTGAGACTAAAACACGTTTCACGCTAGATTTGTGCGGCGTAGCCTATTTGAAAGAATACACGAACTTGCCCGTGATATTAGATCCATCACATGCCATGGGTTATGCTTATGGCGTTCCCGATTTGGCTCGCGCCTGTGTTGCTATGGGCATTGATGGATTACTTATTGAAACGCATCCTGACCCATCTGTGGCCAAATCAGATGCATCGCAGCAACTCAACCATGATGAATTCACTAAATTGTTGAACTCTTTGAAACCTGTTGCGGAAGCCGTAGGAAGAAAAATTGTCTAAGCCCATGAACTTGCTTATTGAAAATATCAAACGCTTACTACACAATCAGAATAAAGATGAGAAAAATTTCTGTTCAGAATTTGGTGTACAAAACCTTCAAGAGATAAATTTGGAGCAACTTGAAAATGTAGCTTATCAATTGAACACGACACTAGATATATTGGTCAAAAAAACAAGTCGTAAGCCCTTTCCAAAAAACATTGAACTGCTCATTTTGGATGTTGATGGCGTGATGACTGATACTGGATTGTACTACACCGAAAATGGCGACATGATGAAGAAATTCAACGCCAAAGACGGAATGGGCATTTTGCAACTTACAAAAACAGGTTTTCAAGTCGGTATAATCTCTAATGGATTCAAAGGTGATTTGGTAAAAAAACGGGCCGATACTTTGAGGATTCAAAACTTTTATTTGGGGCGCGAACATAAAATAAACATTCTAAAACAATGGTGTGCTGAGTTAAAAATTGGTTTGCATCAAGTAGCGATGATTGGTGATGATGTGAATGATTTAGAAGTGATGCAGGCCATAGGCTACAGCGCTTGCCCTTCTGACGCTGCATCGAAAATTTTACAAAAAGTAGATTGTATTCTCAACAATAAAGGTGGAGAAGGCTGTGTTAGAGAATTTATTGAAGAAGTTATGGGCGTTGAGATTGGGTATTTGCCTTAAGTCAAAAAGAATAACTTTAAGCATTAAAAACAAATTGCTGAGTCATCGAAATTGAGTGACTTTTTTGTTTTTATACAATCTTATAAAAATGGCAGCCTGCCGAAAATTTCTATTTATCTTCGACACTCTAAAAATCAATTATGAAAACACTTTTAATAGCACTTATTTTGATTGCTGCGACAAGCAGCATTTTTGGACAGAAAGCCCAATGGCAACAAGAAGTGAATTACACCATCAACGTGCGTTTGGACGACAAAAATCACACGCTTCATGCCTTTGAGAGCTTTGAATACATCAACAATTCGCCAAACACTTTGGATAAAATCTACATCCATTTGTGGCCAAATGCCTATCGAGGTGGAAAAACTGCGCTTGCCGAACAAATTTACGAAAACGGAAATAAAGACGTTTTGCATTATGGAAAAGAAGAAGACAAAGGCGGAATCGACTCGCTTGATTTTAAAATCAATGGTGCAACTGCCAAATGGGAATATGACTCCAAGCATATGGATATTGCAATTCTACATTTAAATCAAGCCATTGCACCTGGACAAAAAATAATTGTCTCAACGCCTTTTCGGGTAAAAATTCCATCTGGGAAAATTTCTCGTTTGGGTCATATTGAGCAATCTTATCAAATCACGCAATGGTATCCAAAACCCGCGGTTTATGACCACAAAGGGTGGCACGAGATGCCCTATCTAAATCAAGGTGAATTTTATTCTGAATTCGGCTCTTTTGATGTGACCCTTCAACTGCCCAAAAATTATATAGTCGGTGCAACAGGAGATTTAAAAACCGAGTCTGAGTTGATCTTTCTTGATTCTTTGTCGAAATTGAATCCGCTTGACCAAAACGCTGGAGTTGACTTAAAAAGTTTAAAACGAACAGCGTTCCCTGAGTCCTCTTTAGAAATGAAAACCATTCGTTACACACAGTACAATGTACATGATTTTGCTTGGTTTGCAGACAAAAGATTTCGTGTTTTAAAGGGTGAGGTAGAATTACCTAACAGCAAACGAAAAGTAACTACATGGGCTTTGTACGTCCCTCAAAACGAAACCCTTTGGTTGAACGCAATAGAATACCTAAACGATGCCACCTACTACTATTCTTTGTGGAATGGTGACTATCCATACAACCAAGTAACTGCGGTTGATGGAACAATTTCGGCTGGCGGAGGTATGGAATATCCTAACGTTACTGTGATTGGAAATGCGAGAAGTGCAATAGAGCTTGAATTGGTAATTGTTCACGAAGTTGGACACAACTGGTTTTATGGAATTCTTGGAACCAACGAACGCGTGCATGGATGGATGGATGAAGGATTAAACACCCTCTGTGAAATGCGTTACATGATGACTAAATACCCAGATAACACCATTATGAATGAAATGATTGGGTTTATTGATATGATTAATTTTGACGAACTTTCACACCACGACATGGGGGATTTGATGTTCAGAACAACACAAAGATTTGGCGCAGACCAACCTATAGAAACACATTCATGTGCTTTTCACCCAGCCAATTATGGAACGGTAATGTATCAAAAAACTGGCTTAATCTTTCATTATTTAAAATCTTATCTCGGAGAAAAACTTTTTGATGAATGTATGCAGGCCTATTTCGAAACTTGGAAATTCAAACATCCTTATCCAGAAGATTTGCGTGCTATTTTCGAACAGAAAACAGGAAAAGATTTGTCGTGGTTTTTTGGTGATTTGATAGAAACCACTAATTTGATTGACTATAAGTTGGTGCAAGCTAGAACCAACGACAAGGGGTCAAAGGCAATAGTAAGAAATGTAGGTCAAGTAAATGGACCGATTGAGGTGAACGTGGTTAAAAACAATCAAATTGTGGAAACCAAATGGATTGAACCAGGCTTAGGTCGCAGAAAATTAGACTTGATCACCCCGAATGCGGATGAAATTGTAATCAATCAAAACCGACACATTCCAGAATTGTATCGAAACAACAATCGTTGGCACAGAAAGGGGTTGTTTGGAAAACTAGAGCCGGTGAAATTCGAATTTCTAATTGGAGATAACGAGGCAAGCAGCTCAAATATATTCTGGACACCTATTGTTGCAGGAAATATCCATGACAAATTGATGATTGGAGCAGCTATTCACAACAACTCAATTCCCATGAATCGCTTGCAATATTTAGTTGCTCCGATGTTCTCTTTTGGACGTCAAAATGTTTCAGGGATAGCAGAAATCAATTATGCCTTTTTACCAAAAAACACTTTTAGAATTTCTCGGTTTGGCCTGTCTGCTAAAACATTCAAAATGTATGATTTCGACTTTCCTGGCGCGAGCAGAAACGATGGTTCTTTTTACGCGCTCACACCATTTTGGAATGCTGATTTGGGCAAAAAAGGCGATGCCAAAGTAATGTCATACAACATTTTGGTAATGGCTGTTATGAATTTTATTCAATTCTCCGATTTGGACCTAGGTCATACAGGTATTATGGGACAATTCACTGCGGATTACAAAAAACGTGATTACCAGTTTACCACCAAGTTGAGAGCCGATATTTTGGATAACGGCTACGTTTCCACTGGGCGCATTCAATTGGAGAGTACGCACAATTATCGCTATTTAAGGAATAAATTATCACGATCAATTGAATTACGTCTTTACGGAGGAGTTATAACCAACACGACTAATTTACTTCCCAATGAATTTAGATTTTCGTCAAACGGCACCAATGGATTCCAAGATTTATTCTTCGAAAATTATTACTTCGGTCGTGGGGCAAATAGCGGTATGTTTACCAACCAACGCGACGACAATCATGGAGCGTTCAAAACAGGTGTTGGTCTACTTAGCGACTCCTGGATGGCAACTGCAAATCTGTACGCACCGCTTCCAATCAAAAAATTGGGTTGGATAGGGGCTTTTGCTGATTTTGGGGCTTTTGGAACGCCAACAGGAACAGAGCTTGCAGTTAACATTGGCTTGGGCATTCGTTTGGATAGCAACTTTGGCATCTATTTCCCGCTGTATTCTACCGATAATATGATGCCTGTGAATGGAAATTATGGCGAACGTATCCGCTTTACATTAAAACTGAATCCGATGCAAAAGTTGAATTTGAGAAAGTTGATTAATTAATCTTTTACAAAAGCCACAACCTCTATGTATATTTTATTAAAATGATTTGATATTGATACACTATCCAAAAAATCACTTGGATTGAAATAAAATAAGAATCGAGCATAGACCATCGGGATTATGTTCGATTTTTTTGTTTGCTCTCTTACCGTGCTAAAAAATTCAACTTGCACTACTCTAGTTAGATTAGGAAGAATTTACGTGATGTACAAGACCTTTCCGAAGAAACAAGATGAAATTCAGAAAAGAATTGATTCCATGTTTCACAAAAAAAGCGTCTTCCCAAATTTCTTGGAAAGACGCAGCGTAGAATTTAATATTTAATGACTTGGGGAACTATATCTTCCCAGCAAGCGCCTCAGAAACATTGATGATATGGTCGCCAATTCTTTCAAAACTAGAGAATAAATCGTTGAAAATCAGACCAGAACGCATGTTATATTCCGCACCCTGCATACTTTGTAAGTGCATGTTTCGAAGTTCATTGCGCTTTTCATTGATTTCCTTTTCAATATCTTGAGCTCCCACCAAATCAACTTTCTCCAAAGGCAACTCAAAATTACTCAACATTTTTTCAAAAGCTTTCTCTACCAATTGCGAAAGCGCAATTAATCCTTCTCGCTGTTCCGGTGAGAACCAAATTTTATCTTCTTGCTTTCTTGCAACATTCAAAGACATTTGATAATAGATATCTGCAATTCGCTCCAAATCGTTTGCTGCGCTGTTCAAAGCTCTGACCTCTTCTGAGTTTTTATCACTCATGTTTCCTGAAGACACTTTACTCAAGAATTCAGCGATTTCAATCTCATAACGATCAGTGATACACTCATACTTTTCTATGCGTTCGAGCATTTTTTTGGATTCCTTTTTATCTTTCGAAACCAACAATTTGCGCATAAAGGAATTCATTCGAGCAGTAAGCTCAGAGAACTTTTGAGTTTCTTTTCTCGCCTCAAAAATTGACACATCAGCAGCAACAATATTGCCGCCAATAAACTCCAATCTAAACTCTTCGTCTGCTCCACCCTTGGACTTTACGGTAAGTTCAGCCAAACGTTGCAATTGAGGCACGAACCAAATCAATAACATTACATTAATGATATTAAAAGCACTATGCAAAATTGCCAACCCTTCATTGGCCATACTTGGGTCGAGCGGGTTCCATGGATCACCAAAGAACGACTCCGTCAACCAGCCCACAAAAGTCAAGAAATATGGGAAAATCATAAGCACCCAAAACACACCTATCACGTTGAAAATTAAGTGAACCCGGGCCGCTCGCTTGGAGAATACATTACCTACCGTAGCAGCTAAAGTAGCAGTGACTGTTGTTCCAATATTTTCGCCTAAAATAATCGCTGATGCGATTTCAAATGGTAAAATCCCCTTGGCCACCAAAGCCATAGTCAATGTCATAGCCGCTGATGATGATTGGAGAATGATGGTAATAACAGTCCCAACAAAAACAAATAAAAGACGATTAATAATGGTAGGCTCTTTGTATTTAATAAAAAATTGAACCAAACTAGAGTCAACATCCAATTCAGGAACAGACGCTTTTAAGAAACCCAGACCCATAAACAAAAGTGCAAAGCCCATTACCGACATGGAAATTGCCTTCGATTTTCCTTTAGAAATAAATAATAAAGGGAAAATCAAAGCAATAAACACAAGTGAATAACTATCGATGCTTACTTTAAAACCCACCAATAGAACCAACCAAGCGGTAACTGTTGTTCCAATATTGGCTCCTAACAATACACCTATGGATTCGCGCAAGGTCAACAAACCCGCATTCACGAAACTTACCACCATAACCGTAGTTACAGAAGAGCTTTGAACCAAAGAAGTAATACCTAAACCTGCAAGAACACCTTTAAAACGATTTGAAGTAATGGCGCGCAACCAAGTTCTCAATTTACTCCCTGCGGCCTGTTGCAAACCATCAGACATTACCTTCATTCCATAAATGAACAAGCCTAATGAACCCATTAAAATCAAAAACTTAATAATTCCCCAAGCTCTTTCAGTGGCTACAGATTGTTTAGGAGAAAACCATTCTTTCCCTGTATCCTTGTTAACAATACCAACTTTTACTACGTAATTTTCATTGTCTGATAATCCAGATATCTCATAATTCATTGTATTCACAGGGAGCACTTTAGACTTAACCCAGTCTTTAGCAGCAAACTTTTTCTCCTTGCGTTTTTCATCAATTGACGTATTGTAAGCTACAACTATTCCATAATTGGAAAGCTCAGACAGTAGTGCATAATCTACAGTCCAAGAAACCTTAACTTTATTTTCGCCAGCAGAGACAAATATGTTTTCGATTACAGATTTAGAATGAAAAGTAGTTTCTTCAGTAATCCATAAAATTTTAGATGGGTCAACTTCTGAGGAATCTGTGTTTTCAATAATACCTACACGATAAATATAATCTGTGTTTAATTTAAATTCATCAAGAATGAGGGCAGATCCAGATTCTAATGACACCGCTTGCGATAATTTCCAATCAGGCTCCAAAATCGAGCCTTTCAATGGTTGTAAGGCAAATTCAACTAGAACAGAATACGAAGACAAATCACTCTTGCCGCGGTTGGTGATTTTCAACCCATTGAGATAATTCCCAACAGAAAAATCTTTTGAAGAAATCGATGGATTATTAGCTTCTGCTGATTGTCCAATCACATTGCCAAATGTGAAAATAAATAGCAAACTGAAAACAGAAAAAAATCGAATTACTGAACTCATTACCTGGGTGTTTTAAACTTCGGCAAAAGTATCATGTTGAATTAACTCTTTTCCTCTTTCTATGTTAAGTTAAGGTTAAGTAATGGGCTATCTTCGACCACCATTCAACACACCGTCGTCATTAACTCTTGTCCGAATCGTGCCGCCTGTGCGCGACAATTCCAACATCCAACGGTTGTTGAATAATTCGCCAGGTAAATCAGAGTGCAATAGCACATATTCATTGCCAACATTTAAAGGATTATAAAATACAAATCTTCTGTTTGAAAATTGATTGATTTTATAGTATTGCCAAATTTCATAAGGATGTTCCTCTGGTTCATTTGGTTTTTCAATTTTGGAATTAGGTGGGCCATACTTCAGAAAAACACGTCCACGGTCTGTTTTGAAACCCGGAAACAATGAAGTTCCATATTCCTTTTCTATTTGAACCACTAATCGCTTATACTTTATCCATGCATCAGTTGGCATTCTTGGATCTGTGTGAATCCAAAATGATTGAAAGTACTTTTTACCCAATTCGATATCTTTAAGTGACATAATTTTAAAAATCTGAGCAATGTCCGCTTGGGTACAGATCGGTGTTAGACTTTCTAAAAAATAGAATAGTGAATCATCAGGTAGAAATAAAAAAAACCTCGGGTCGATAATGGTTTGCGAATAATCTGTTGTAAGCTCTTCAAAACTAGGATTGAATCTATCGAAAATCATCTCGCGTTTTTTGAGTACAATTTCCTCTTCATCTAAAAATTCAACGACAAAAGTATAATTTCCGCTACTCAAATCTGCGATGTTTAAATTTACAATCAGTGGAATAACGGGGGCTGAGTTAAAAACTTTAGTTGTGGTGTAATCATCTAAACGCTGTCCATTAAAATTATCACGGACAGAGTACCGAATCGCAAACTTGGGCAAATCGTCATAAAGGTGAGCATTATACAATTCTAAATATGCAATCAGTCGCTCTGATTCAACATTGTAATATGCAATCAAACGTGGAATCATTTCATAGCCACTTTTCACAAAAACTTTGTTTTCATTCGACTTTCTAAGGCTTTCGATTAGCTCCAAGTCGGAAAAAAAAGGCGCGTTTGACCAATCATAAACTTCTATGTCTTGAATAAATTGAATGGTATCCGCAGAGTTGTTTATATCTACGAATTCATATTCAATATTGTACTCTCCAGCCGCCAAAACAAATCTCTTTATGCTGTAAATATCATCCAGATAACCACCAAAAGGCACCGAAGATTCAACTTTGTATTTGTCAAAAGCAACAACCTCATCATTCTTAGAAATAATTACTTGAGCAGAAATTGAAGCGCGAATTCCTTGAATAGAATCGCCTGAAAAATGTAAGCTTTTTGCCAAAAACTGCATGTACACTTCAATGTACTGCCCGTGGTCTGGAGTATAAAATTGCTTAGCGTCTACCACAACCCTCAAAGAGCGTGCAGAAATATGTTGTGATGACAACATCAAAACAAAAAGTAAAATATATCGGTAATTCATATTTAAGTTTCCACGAAATAACAAAATGCGGTCCAAAATAATTTGAGCATTGACTCTTATGTGATTTATATTGACTTTTCAGACTACATGAGCATACCACCGCAAACGTGTAGGGTCTGCCCAGTAACGTAAGAAGCCATATCGGAAGCCAAGAAAATAGTTGCATTGGCGACGTCAACAGGAGTGCCTCCACGTTTCAATGGAATGCTATTGCGCCATTCTGCAACTACTTTTTGGTCGAGAACTTCTGTCATTTCTGTTTCAATAAAACCCGGAGCAATGGAGTTGCAACGGATATTTCTTGAACCCAATTCTTGCGCAACTGATTTCGAGAAACCAATCATACCTGCTTTGGATGCCGCATAATTCGCTTGACCCGCATTTCCAGAAACGCCAACAACGCTCGACATGTTGATAATCGAACCGGATCTAGCTTTTAGCATCGGTTTGATTACCGCTTTGGTAAGGTTAAAAGCAGATTTCAAGTTGGTTTCAATCACTTCGTCCCACTGCTGTTCACTCATGCGCATCAATAAAGTGTCGCGCGTGATGCCGGCATTATTCACCAATACATCCACCGTACCAAATTCAGCAAGAACGGCATCCACCAATTCTTGCGCCGAATCAAACTTAGACGCATCTGATTTAAATCCTTTGGCAACACCTCCTTTGGCAGTCAATTCCTGCTCCAACTGGCGCGCCTTTTCATCGGACGACAAATATGTGAAAGCCACTTTGGCACCCTCTTCAATAAAACGTTCTGCTATTGCACGACCAATTCCTCTCGATGCGCCTGTAATAATGGCTACTTTATTTTCTAATAATCCCATATTGCTCTTTTATTTACTTTGTTCTTGTTGAGGCTGCAAAGATGGGAAAAAATGTGGAAAGAGAGTTGTTTTTGCTAATACACCAACGGCATTAAACTTCCTGAATAAAAAAACAAACCCTCGATTTTTCAGATTTTTCCTGAGATAATACCTTGCTCATGATCTAACGATAAATCAATACTTGATTACCTTCGACATCAGATAAATCCATTCGAAAATTTAAACCATCAACATGCTTCGATTCAATCAATTTGCCATCGGTTGAATAAATTTCTATAAGACCAATTGGACATGCTTTAGGCACTTGGAAATAAACCATGTCTAAACTTAAATTGGTATATACTAGTAAACCAATTTCATCAAAATTGTTTGATGGACAATAAAGCAGACGCATTCAACTCTATTAATAAATTTATGATTGACAAAAAACACGCCGTATTACTAGTAAAAAAATAGAAGTTTTCATTCAGTTAGCAGTGGAATCAAAAAAGCGACATTCCTCACCATGATAAGCACACTTGGAGTCAAGAAAAACGAACACTACAAAAGTTTAATTCAGAATGAAAAAATGCGCGATGTTTTGTTTGTGAAAAAAGAAGACCAAAAGTAAGTCTATCAAATCGCCCAATAGGTCTGCTCAAATTCCAACTTTCCGATGCGATAAATTTCGTTTCCGTTGAGTGCTAAGTAATCGTTTTCAATAAGCATCTGACTTTCGCCCCAAGCAGCTTCGATATAAATAAAGCGCTTTTTGAGTTCATTGACTTTCATGTCGTGTGTAAACAGATTTGGAAAATACTCTTCTGTAAAAGGCAAAGCACGAACAAAATACTTGGGATTCATTTGGTAAGTTCCAGAAGTAGCATCCACCAAAACATATTTCTCGAAGGTGGCTTGGTTGACCAAATAGCGCTCTCTATGCGCGGTAATATTGGTGAGAATATATTGATTTTCTTTGGCAAATTGTTCGGTTTCAAAACCGCTGCTCGTTACGGTTATGACCTTTTGATTTGGTTCCGCTGCTTCAATGAGCACTTCTCTGTGCTTGTAGTATTTCCGGCTCTTTTCTTCAAATAGCCCTAGATATTTCGAAACCAAATTTGTTTGATAAATAGATTGCGGCCGGACAATTCTTCCTAATTTTTCATCAACAAAACCAATTACTTTTTTGCTGATTACGCGCTTTATCCTGCCTTTAAATAAAAACGCGCTGAAACTCAAAAGCTTACTGTTTTTCACCGCTTGACCGATCAAATTGGGGTAGGATGCATCCAAAATTTTATCTACACGGCTTTTAATTTTGCCGATAATGTCCTGATACTCATTAAAAGGTAAATTTTCAAAATTTGGCACACCAATTTGTGGGGCTTCTTTGTCATGAATAAAAAGCAGATCTGGAATCAAAGGCACGCGAATTGGATTTTCAATGTTTCTATCGGGATGATAGCCAAAGGTATCAATAATTTCATCATTCCAAGGGGTACCAATTTGCTTAAAATATTGTTCATCAGCTCCAAAATAAAACCTCAAAAATGCTTGACAATTATTGCGACCCAATTGGTAATCGTGTTGTCTGAATTTTTTACGTAAAAAGCCTGAAAATCCGCCCAACATACCACAAGCGAGGAAATATATTCTATTTTTTCTAGGATAAATCATAAAACGATTGTGCTGCATATTCAATGCATGGAACAAATCATCTTGTTTCAACATAGACTGATTACGCACTGCTCCAAAAAGTTTAAACAACATATTGGAAAGGCGCGGTGTATCATCGTCTTCTTTGTGCGTTTCAGAAGTCATTGCATTAGTCACACTCGGAAATGGGTCGATATAAAACATAAAATTAGTATCCACCATATTTTCCTGAATTGGGTTGATTTGATACAAATGTTTGGCATTTACCCCATAAGGCTCATTGTTGATCAAACCACCGTCAACGGCAGAAAAAGTATAGTCATCACCGTGATAAGCATTTGTGTCTATATCGATACCGTATTCTTTTTTGATAAACTCGGCATAAGTAACCATATCCGAATTACTAATCGTTATTTTGTGCGGTTTTAATCCAAAAGGAAAAGCACCCGTGGCAATGGCAAAATCTCTAATTTTTTTATAATTTCCCGGACCAATTTTCATGCAAGGATGTGCCACATTGGTGGATTCACCAAACTTAAAACCAACCAACATGTTGTGCATCGAATATTGGTTTTTCGATTCTTTGGTATTGGAAAAAGTTATGTCAATGGGCAAGCCTTTCAAATTGGTCACTGTTACATAAGTTGTCAAATTAGGGCTTATGTAAGGTGGTAATTCCACTTTTTCTGGAAAACGCTCTGGGCAAGCCCGGTTGGCAATTTCAGAAATAGCGTCGCAGTTGAGCGCCGATTCCATTTCCTTGATGTCTTTTACATCGCTGGTGTCTAACAATTTATCTAAAGTAGTCTGGTTGTGCGTGTCCGCCATTTCCACCCAAGCATCATAGAGCTTTGACTTTTGGTTGGTTTGCACGGGAATGCCATAACTCACATCCACCAATTCGCCCAATCTGCGGCGCGTAACGTGCTTATTATCCAACATGGCATAAGTCAAAATAGAAGCCGTCATGCCACCCGCTGATGCCCCGCTGAGCACTTCAATCTCCAAATCGTGTAACGGAACAGCCTTTTCTAACTCAGTCAATGCTTCGTTGCGCACCAATTTCCCGCGGATTTTGTCTTTTTCAATTTGCCAACGCTCCAAGGTTTCCATAAGATAGTCGACTACTCCAGCGGTATAAGCTCCAGCAGAAACAGCGCCCGCCATGCAGATGCCAAGTTTGATTTTTTTGGGAGATGCCATAAAACAACAAATTAAGGTGAATAAAAATATATTTTTCATTTAACCTAGCACAAAAAAAACGCCCCACATCAGTGGAGCGTTCTCATATATAATCTGTTTCACAGAATTCTACATCATCCCTGGCATACCACCCGGCATACCACCATGCGCATGAGAACCTTCTATTTCTGGCTCATCGGCAATTACACACTCCGTAGTGAGTAACATACCTGCAATAGATGAAGCATTCTCAATGGCAATACGCGTTACTTTCGTTGGGTCGATAACCCCGCTTGCGAACAAATTTTCATAAACGTTAGTACGTGCGTTGTACCCAAAGTCGTCTTTGCCTTCGCGCACACGTTGAACGATTACAGCTCCTTCTCCGCCAGCATTGGCAACGATTTGACGCAAGGGTTCTTCTATAGCTCTTCGAACAATTGCTATACCCGTTGTTTCGTCTTCGTTCAGGCCTTTCATTTTTTCCAAAACTTCGATAGCACGAATGAAAGCTACACCACCGCCTGGCACGATACCCTCTTCAACAGCTGCACGTGTAGCGGCCAATGCATCGTCCACACGGTCTTTCTTCTCTTTCATTTCAACCTCAGTGGCTGCACCGATATACAATACGGCAACACCACCAGCCAACTTAGCCAAGCGCTCCTGCAATTTCTCGCGGTCGTAGTCAGACGTTGTAGATTCAATTTGAGCGCGAATTTGATTTACCCGTGTATCGATTTCAATTTTTTGTCCACTGCCGTTGATTATTGTTGTATTGTCTTTGTCGATTTCGATTTTTTCACATGTACCCAGCAAGTCGAGGGTAGCATTTTCCAATTTCAGACCTTTCTCTTCGGAAATCACCTGACCACCAGTCAAAACGGCAATATCTTCTAACATGGCTTTTCTACGGTCACCAAATCCAGGTGCTTTCACAGCGGCAATTTTTAAAGAAGCACGCAATCTGTTTACGACCAAAGTAGCCAAAGCCTCGCTTTCCACATCTTCAGCGATTATCAACATTGGGCGACCCGACTGCACTGCCGGTTCCAACACTGGAAGCAATTCGCGCATGTTGGAAATCTTTTTATCCGTAATCAGGATATACGGATTTTCCATTTCTACAATCATTTTCTCGGTGTTTGTCACAAAGTAAGGCGACAAATAACCACGATCGAATTGCATACCTTCAACAGTTTTCACTTCTGTTTCAGTACCTTTCGCTTCTTCCACGGTGATTACACCATCATTGCCTACAACCTCCATTGCTTTGGCAATCAAAGTGCCAATTGCATCGTCATTATTGGCAGAAATAGACGCAACTTGTTTGATTTGGTCGTTTTCAGTACAACTTTTAGAAATCGATTTTAAATGCTCTACAACTGCTGTAACCGCTTTGTCCATGCCGCGTTTCAAATCCATAGGATTCGCTCCCGAAGCTACATTTTTCAAACCAGCAGTTACCATTGCTTGTGCCAAAACAGTAGCCGTTGTCGTACCATCACCGGCAATATCTGCAGTTTTAGAAGCAACTTCTTTAACCATTTGAGCCCCCATGTTTTCGATCACATCTTTTAACACGATTTCTTTTGCCACTGTAACACCATCTTTTGTTATTTGTGGTGCTCCAAATTTTTTGTCGATAACTACGTTTCTACCTTTAGGTCCGAGTGTCACTTTAACCGCATCGGCTAATGCATCGACACCTCTTTTCAATTTATCTCTTGCCTCTACATCAAAGAAAATTTGCTTTGCCATTTTTGCTTATTTTTATAATTCGTTTAACATTAAATAACACCATAAATATCAGATTCACGCATGATCAAGTAGGTCTTGCCATCCAATTTGATTTCAGTGCCAGAATACTGCCCATAAATCACTTGGTCGCCTACCTTTACAGTCATGGGCTCGTCTACTTTTCCTGGACCTGCAGCCAAAACAGTGCCTTTCAAAGGTTTTTCTTTGGCAGTGTCCGGAATGATAATTCCGCTCGTTGTGGTTTCTTCAGCCGGCGCTGATTCAACCAACACACGGTCTGCTAATGGTTTCAATAGTGTTGACATATTTTGTTGTTTTATGTTTGATTTCGAAGTGACCAATTTTGTGCCACACATAAAAATCATTCGCTTCGATACAAATTTTGACACACCTACTGACGAATTGTCACATTTACTTTTTTAAGAAATTAACTTTGGAAAATCGAACCGTTGTGCTCGACGATTGTTTAACAAGAATGCTCGTCAACGACTCATACAACCACAAAGAAGTAAATCGCAAAATCCTCGAAGCGGTCGGAATGCCCTATTCAATTTGGACACGAATCAAAATGAGAGGAATTGGTTCGCCGAGAACTACAATCATCGATGCTTCTGTCGAAATTAATCTCCTACTTAATTTAGACAACAACGCCAATTGGTGTTTCATTGAACTTCGTCCTAAAGGCATTATCGTGCGTTTTCGATCACTTTTAGAAACCTATGCTTTGGTCATACCTTGGTGGAAATTGGTGATTTTTAAAAGTGAAGCTGATGCTTACACCCTGCATTGCGATGGCAACTTTGTGCGCTTAAAAATAGACACCATAACGCTTAAAGCATTTATGGGAAGATTGATGGAGATGAAAGTCCACCTTTAAATTAAATTTGCACTAGACCAAAAATCAAAGCGAGGCAGATTATAAATTTTGGGCAAGGGATGAAAATCCTAAAACCAACAACAGGGCAATAAAAACAACACTCAACATCGAGTTTAACCGTCATTTTATGCTGTAGAGCATGGAGCGAAACAAACTTTATTCCACTTTTTACAACTCAAACCATAAAGCGTTTATTTTTTGGCTTTGTATTGGAGAATTTCAAAATATGTCAACAGACTGATTTTATGATTGCTACTTTTAGCAGCCCATAATTTGATATGTCAATCGAGCTGCACTCAAAAAGATAAAATCTCTATTTACCCAAACTCAATTCATTCATTAGAAAGACTTAAAATCAAAAGTCCAAATCAAACCACTTACTCAATTCTCAACATGTTTGGCCAAAGTATTACAAATGGAAAATTGAACCTAGGAACCAACGAAATCAATCTCACAGCATTTCATTCAGGAATCTATTTCATTCTAATAGAAATAGGAATTATAAAATTATTATGAATTAAGCACTTCTTAGGTCAAGGAATTACTTATAAATAAACGGCTTAACAAGCCTTTCATCAAAAGTGTCATGTGAATAAAATTCATGCCAAATGTCAATATGCATCAACAAAAAATCTACCTTTGCACCGCGATATTACACTAAAAACTAATTTTATGGCGCAAGATATTTTTGACAAGCTAATAAAGAATCGTGGTCCTATTGGCCAATACGCGAAAGGTGTTCACGGTTACTTCACATTCCCAAAACTCGAAGGTGAGCTGGGCAACAAAATGTTTTTCAGAGGAAAAGAAGTCTTGACTTGGTCTATCAACAACTATCTTGGTTTGGCCAATCACCCTGAAGTGCGCAAAGCGGATGCTGATGCTGCCGCTGAATGGGGAATGGCATACCCAATGGGAGCACGAATGATGACTGGTCAAACAAAATATCACGAGCAGTTAGAAAGCGAAATTGCCGAATTCATGGGATACGAAGATTCTATCGTTGTGAATTTCGGATACCAAGGCATGGTTTCTACTATCGATTGTTTGGTTGACCGACATGATGTTATCGTTTACGACAGCGAATCTCATGCGTGTATAATAGATGGTATGCGTTTGCACGTTGGGAAGCGTTTCGTATTCCAACACAACGATATGGCTAGTTTCGATAAGCAAATGGAACGTGCTACACGTGTTGCAGATGGAACAGGTGGTGGAATTTTAGTGATTACCGAAGGTGTGTTTGGTATGGCAGGCGACCAAGGAAAAATCAAAGAAATCGTTGAATTTCGCAAATCAGGAAAATACAGCTTCCGCTTGTTTGTTGATGATGCACACGGATTTGGTGCTGTCGGTGCTACAGGTCGAGGAGCAGGCGAAGCACAAGGCGTGATGAATGAAATTGACGTTCTTTTTGGAACTTTTGCCAAAGCAATGGCTTCTATCGGTGGTTTTATCGCTGCTAATGAAAATATTGTTGAATATTTGCGTTACAATATGCGCTCGCAAATGTTTGCTAAATCATTGCCTATGCCTATCGTTATCGGTGCTTTGAAACGTTTGGAATTGCTAAGAACAAAACCTGAATTGCGCGAAAAGTTGTCGATCATTGCCAATGCACTTCAAAGTGGTTTACGTGAAGCTGGATTCGACATTGGACATACGAATTCACCAGTTACTCCAGTTTTCTTGAAAGGCGCAGGAAACTTAGCTGTTGCCACCAATTTGACCTATGATTTGAGAGAGAATTACCAAATTTTCTGTTCAATAGTTACCTACCCAGTTGTGCCTAAAGACGTTATTATGTTACGCTTAATTCCAACAGCGGTTCACACCCTAGAAGATGTGAAATATACAATTGAAACGTTCGTAAAATGTCAAGATAAACTAACTAGAGGGGAATATGCTTCAGAACAGTTGGCGGCCGTAGAAACGGATAAATAATTAAAAATGAAGCACCCTCGAGTGCTTTTTTTAAATAAAATTATGAGCAAAAAACACAATTTCGGAGCGGGTCCTTGTATTCTTCCTCAGGAAGTGATGGCACAAGCCGCAGAAGCTGTATTGAATTTTAACGGATTGTCTATCCTTGAAGTTTCTCACAGAAGCAAAGACTTCGTGGCAGTTATGGACGAAGCTCAAGCCTTGGTAAAAAAAGTACTGAGCGTGCCTGAGGGATACAGCGTGCTTTTCCTTCAAGGCGGAGCGAGTTTAGGTTTCTTGATTGCAGCGATGAACATGGCGCGTAAGAATAAAAAAGGCGCTTATCTCGACACAGGAAACTGGGCTGCCAATGCCATTAAACAAGCAAAAATGGCGGGAATTGAAGCAACAGTTGTTGGATCTTCTAAAGATGAGAATTATACCTTCATTCCGAAAAACTTCAGCATTCCTGAAGATGTGGACTTTGTGCATTACACGTCCAATAACACCATTTATGGCACTCAATTCAAGGTGATTCCAGAAACGAACAAACCGCTGATTTGCGACATGTCCTCAGATATTTTTTCTCAAGAAATTGATATCTCTAAATTTGATTTAATTTATGCCGGCGCTCAGAAAAATCTGGGTCCAGCAGGTGCTACTTTGTATATCGTAAAAGACGAAGTACTTGGAAAATCGTCCATTTCTCCTATCCCGACTTATTTAGATTTGGCAGTGCATCAGAGCAAAGAATCGATGTTCAATACCCCCCCTGTTTTCTCCATTTACGTTTCAATGCTCAATTTGCGTCATTTATTGGCTCATGGCGGCGTGAGAGCTCAACAAACTTTGAACGAAAAAAAAGCCGCGCTGTTGTACAACGAAATCGATAGTAACGACAAATTTTCTTCGCCAGTAAACAAAGAAGACCGCTCAAATATGAATGTAATTTTCTTTTTGAATGATGAAGAAGCAAACAAAGAACGCTTCGATAAATTATGGAACGACGCTGGAATTATAGGGCTAAAAGGCTACAGAACTCTTGGTGGCTACCGTGCATCTATGTACAATGCCTTGCCTCTAGAAAGTGTGCAGGTATTGGTGGATTGTATGAAGGCGCTGTAAATCAAATTGTTTTAAATTATTGTTACCCATGAAAATTCTCGCTAACGACGGCATCTCAGCCATTGGAAAATCAACTTTAGAAAATGCTGGATACACAGTAATCACAGATAAAGTAGACCAAAATCAACTCATAAGTTACATCAACGATCATTCGATTGACATGCTTTTAGTAAGAAGTGCTACAACGGCACGCCAAGATTTAATTGATGCTTGTTCGAGTTTGAAATTGATTGGGCGTGGAGGCGTTGGCATGGATAATATCGACGTGGTATATGCACGAGAAAAAGGTTTACATGTAATCAATACTCCAGGAGCTTCCTCACAATCAGTTGCTGAGTTGGTGATGGGCAATTTCCTATCCCTTTCCAGATTTTTACAAGATTCATACAAGAACATGCCAACAAATGGTAGCGAAAATTTCAATGCACTTAAAAAGAACTATGCTAAAGGTGTTGAACTCAGAGGAAAAACTTTGTTGATTATTGGTTTTGGTAAAATTGGGCAAGCTTTAGCGAGTTATGCCTTGGGTTGTGGAATGCATGTAAAAGCAGTAGATTTTTACACAGACCCCGTTTCAATTCCGCTAACCATTCACGGCGCAGAAGGCGTGAACGTAACCATTACCCCAACTGATTGTCTTACTGATGAGTTGCCAAGTGCCGACTATATCTCGATTCATGTGCCCAAGCAGAAAGATGGAAGTGCAGTTTTGAATAAAACTGAATTTGATATCATGAAAACTGGTGTTCGCTTGGCAAATGCTGCACGTGGAGGTGTAATTGACGAAATTGCACTAATTGAAGCTCTAGATTCTGGAAAAGTGGCAGGAGCCGCTCTGGATGTTTTCGAAAATGAACCAACTCCAAACGAAGCTCTTTTGAAACATCCGAAAATTGCTTGCACACCTCATATAGGTGCAGCAACAAACGAAGCCCAAGACCGCGTTGGCTTAGAATTGGCCGAAACCATAATTGAGCTTTACAAAAAGTAAAATTCTCTATTTCAATTCTTGGAAACTTTTTTCAGAATTTGATCTAAAAACAGCTTCATATTGAAACAAAATGTTTTCTATTTTCGCAGTGCTTAAGTTTTTAAAAAAACTATCGCCATTTGGAAAATCGTTCTCTTTCTTTTGTTTACGCTTACCATTGTACCAATTGATATGTTCTATTCGATAGCTGCAACAGGGATTTGGATCAATTGGTCGATTGGTGGGGCTTTGCTCTTGGTGCTGTTATTCAAAGGCAGTTCAGATTTTAGTGGAGGCGTTTCAGCTGAAAAATACCAGATGTATAAAAAATACATCGAACAAGTGGGGATGTTTTTACCGATTAAGGAGAGAATTATGGGGTAAAGCACCCGTAGAAATTTCAAAACCTTCCTTTCAACTTCAAAAATGGCTTCTCAAAAAACCGATAACTCAACCAAGAAATAAAGATTGTTATTGCTGGAGCCAAGAATACGTAAAGCATTGCGCCTAGTAGTAAATGGGTTTTTGGATACCCTTTGTAATCATAGTCATGTAAAATATAATCATGCAGAATATACATCACCACCAAGTGAAACATGTATATTCCATATGAGATTTTGCCCAAATACATAGCGCGTTTGTGGAACCAAGTCCAAGGAATTTTGCGTTCGTTTACAATTTGATCTGCGATGATGAAGCAGAAAAACAAGGCGATAACATAGCGCTCAAGAATGACCAAACTCCCAGAGAATATAATGTTCTTGAATAAAATCAATAAAAATCCGAGCGCATAAACAAGTATACTTTTCTTAAATGGAACTTGTTTCAGGGAAGTAAAAAAGCCTGGATTTTTCTCCCAATAAATGGCCAACAAACAGCCAAATAGCAGGTCGGGCATCACTGAAAGCGTGTGGTAATAAAGAACGCGCGCGTCTTGCCAATACAGCCAACGAAACACCAAGGAAACACATAAAAGCACATAAACGGCATATTTCAAATATACCTTATTGGGTTTCATCAGTCCGAAAAAAAGCAAGCCCAAGAATCCCCAAACTACATAAAATTGTTCTTCAACGGCAATGGACCAAGGTGAAGTTAGAAAATTGATGCTGTCAAAGGCGCCGTTTTTAATTTCATCGAAATTGGCAAGAAAGAATAAATAATTGATGCCTCTATGACTGGTTTCATAAGTATCAATAAGCATAGGAAACAACAAAAATCCGAGTGCTACAATCAAAAAATACAAAGGCCAAATGCGCAACGTACGACGCATCAAAAAATTCTTATAGGAAAACGAACCTCTATTGTTAAGCTCCCAAATCATCAAATAGGTGATGAGAAATCCGCTCAACACGAAAAAGAAATTGACACCTAGTGCACCTTTGTCAGTGATTTTGGTGATGTATCGAAATCCTGAAAAAATGGCATATTCGGAGAAGTAATTCTGCAAATCACGGCCCAAATGAAACGCAACAACGGCAAAAGCGGCCACAAAGCGCAGCACATCCAAATTGGCGAAATACGGTTTATCCAAATTCTTCAAAGGACAACAATTTTTCAAATTGGTTCAACACATCAAGAATAGAATCGTAAGTGTTGGCGCGAACCTGATCCAAATCGTTCCAAGCAAACCAGCGCAAATCTGTGATGCCTTCCTCCAGTTGGGGTTTTTCGTTGTGCGCATCCCGATTTTCCAATTCTAAATAGAACCAACTTGTTTTTTTGAGTACTTGCTCCCCATTCATCGGATAGGTATGGTATGTATTACAAATTTTATCTACTATCATGTGGCCTGATAAGCTACACTCCTCAGCAATTTCACGAATCGCAGTTTGTTTGGGCTTCTCTCCCTCCTCCATTTTTCCCTTGGGCAAATCCCACTTGCCATTTCTGAAAATGAACAAAAATTTGTCCTTGCTTTTCACAATTCCACCAGATGCTTTGATAAAGGTAAAACCCGCTTTAAATCGCCGAAAATCGAGTTTGGCATTTTCACAAAAAATAACAACATCCGAATTCAAATTGGAGATATCCTCTGCTTGAATAAATGTTTCGTAGTCTTTGTGGAAAATAAACGTTGAATTACCTTCATTGTTGAAACTTTCAACAAAATGTATGCGACCCGAATCAATAAAAACTTTGTATTTTTGTGCCATGATTACAACGGATAATGATCGTGCTCTGCATTTGGCAGAATTTCTACTGCAAATTAAAGCAATTAAACTCAATGTAAACCAACCTTTCAAATGGGCTTCTGGTTGGAATTCGCCGATTTATTGCGACAATCGAGTTACATTGAGCTATCCGAAAATAAGAACATTCATTCGCCAGGCTTATTCCCAAACTATTTTGGATAATTTTGGTAGACCAGATGTGATTGCTGGCGTGGCTACTGGCGGTATTGCACAAGGTGCATTGGTGGCTCAAGAATTGGATTTGCCGTTTATCTATATTCGTACTTCACCCAAAGAACACGGTCTTTCCAATCAGATTGAAGGGCACTACGAAGCGGGACAGAATGTTGTAGTAATTGAAGACTTAATTTCGACTGGAGGAAGTAGTTTGAAAGCAGTTCAAGCCTTAAAAGAAGCGGGCTGTAACGTTAAAGGATTGGTCGCTATTTTTAGTTATCAGTTTGGCATAGCCCAAGAGCAATTCGACGCTGCTGGTTGCCCTTTTGCTACACTTACCAACTACGAGATATTATTGGAAAAAGCCTTAAAATCAGGATACATTCAGCCTCAAGATATTGAGCAACTAAAAGAATGGCGTTTGAGTCCTTCAACTTGGAAAAATTAAACTATGGAAATTAAAAGTCAAGAAGCGCAAATCAACACAAGTGCACAGGTAGTTTTTGAATTTTTGAGCGATTGCCAAAATATTTTTCATTTGCTTCCACAAGACAAAATCAGCGACTGGAAAGCTACAACGGATGATTGCTCGTTCAAAGTTCAGAAAATGGCTACTATTCCATTGATTATTGTTGAAAGAAACGCCAATAGCAGCATCAAAATGAAATCAGGTGGCTCAGCGCCTTTTCCTTTTACCTTAGACATTCGAATTGTTGAGGTGGACAACGAAAATTGCACAGGCCATATTGAATTTAAAGGCGAAATAAATGCCTTTTTAAAAATGATGGTTGAAAAACCCTTGAGTAATTTATTCGACTACATGTCTCACAAACTTCAAGTTCAATTTTCAAAATAAGCAATTCTCAATCTGACCTTTTGGAATAAAACCAGAGGAGTCATGAATCAATTGTATTATTTACAATAGTTTTCTGAATGCATTAGTTTTGTCTCATTTTTGCGATGACTTAACCGAGCACTTGATTTCTACAGTCGAAAAGATTAAATTCATCCATCGACAAATAAACTGAGCCGATGAATCTTGTAAAAAGCCATTGAGAAGCGTAATATTTGCGTAATTTAGTGCCAACATTGTCGTTATACCCATATGTCAGAAAAAATTAACCGACAGGAACTTGTCAATTTTGGTAGTATCGAACTTCTCGCACGGCAGGCCGTTGAAGGGTTTATCACTGGGCTTCACAAAAGTCCATTTCATGGTTTTTCTGTAGAATTTGCTGAGCATCGCCTGTACAATTCGGGGGAATCAACACGGCATTTGGATTGGAAACTTTTTGCAAAAACAGAGAAATTATTCACCAAAAAATATGAAGAAGAAACAAACTTGCGCTGTCAAATAGTGCTCGATGTAAGCTCCTCCATGTGGTTTCCTGTTGATTCAACCATGAATAAAATCAAATTTTCAATCACCGCAGCCGCATCTCTGATTGAACTACTGAAAAGACAGCGCGACGCCTTTGGCTTGACCACCATAGACAATAAAATTCTTTTCAATTCGCCAGCAAAAAGTTCACCCGTTAATCAAAGATATTTATATACTGAACTAGAAAAACTTTTATATTCATACGAGCCAGAGAAGAAACGGTCAACCAATTTCATTGAGGAAATACACAACGTTGCCGAACTCGTCCATAAACGATCGCTCATCGTTCTTTTCACCGATTTGCTAGAAGGACACGACAAAATTGATGAGCTTTTCCGTGCTGTACAGCATTTGAAACACCAAAAACACGAGGTAATTCTATTCCATGTTCACGATGCCAATTTGGAAGTGAATTTTGAACTTGAAAATCGGCCTTACACACTAATCGATATGGAAACGGGCGAAAAACTCAAAATCGAAACCAACCAAATCCGAGAGCAATATCAAAAAGCCGTGTCACAATATTTTGAAGAAATTTCACTTCGCGCTAAGCAATACGCCGTCGATTTTGTGCACGCAGATATTAATGATGGCTTAGAAAAAGTATTGGTGAGCTATATGTTGAAACGCCAGAAAATGGGGTAGAAAAATTATGAAAACACTTTAAAAAAACTTGTTTTCTTTTAAGGTCTCGATTCCATTTATTTTGAACTATTAAGATTTACAAAATAGCTCAATCTTTGTTCAATTCACCTTCATCAAAAATATTTTTGAGATGAACTCTAATGTTCTGAGATATCGTTTGAAACAACTCCTCCATCAATTTTTGGGTAAGTCAGACTGTTTCATCTTGAAAATGAACATCCAATTTTGTTTCCCCTCTTTTAGTCTAATAAATGATGATTTAAGATGTATATTGTTCCATTGCTCATGCTCTCAAAATATACTAATCCTATTTTACGACTCTAGCAAAATCCTTCGCAAAATAAGTCAAAATACCATCGGCTCCAGCGCGACGGATAGAAAGCAAGATCTCTGCCACTACGCGGTCGTAATCTAACCAACCTTTTTGAGCCGCTGCATACACCATAGCACATTCTCCAGAAACATTATAAGCTGTTATAGGCAAAGTAGAATTGGCCTTCAAAAGCGCAATCACATCCAAATAACACAAAGCCGGCTTCACCATAAGCATATCCGCTCCTTCTGCCTCGTCTAAATAGGCTTCACGAAGAGCTTCTTTAACATTCCCGGGGTCCATTTGATAGGTTTTCTTATCCCCTGATTTTGGCGCCGAATCCAAGGCGTCGCGGAAAGGATTGTAAAAAGCAGAAGCATACTTAGCCGTGTAACTCATAATGCTCACCTCTGTAAACCCTTCATCATCTAGAGCTTTGCGAATCACTCCTACCCGTCCGTCCATCATGTCAGAAGGCCCAATAATATCTATGCCTGCTTGGGCTTGAGCCACAGCCATTTTAGCCAAAATTGGAAGCGTTTGGTCGTTCAAAATTTTACCATTTTCTACATAGCCATCATGACCGTCGCTGCTATAAGGATCCATCGCAACATCACTCATCAATGCAATTTCCGGAAAACGCTCTTTGACAGCGCGAATCGCGTGCAAGTAAAAATTCTCCTCAGCATAACTGTATGAAGCAATTTTATCCTTTTTGTCCTGAGAAACCGCAGGAAAAATATCAAACTTGTTGATGCCCAATTTCACACACTCCTCTATCTCTGGAAGCAACAAATCCAAACTCCAGCGAAAATTGCCTGGTAAAGATGCAACTTCCGATTTTACACCGTTACCATCAACCAAAAACATTGGATAAATCAAATGATTCACTGAAAGATGAGTTTCGCTAATCATGTCGCGAATGGCGGACATTTTTCTATTTCTTCTCGGTCTGATATTCATAATGCCAAAGTTTTGTTGGAGAATGCTAAATTAATCCCTTTTCGTAAAGTATGACCGCCATTTCCATCTGTATTTTTTCAGCTTCGTCGGCGGCACGTTGTTCAAAACCCTCATTATCCGAGGCGTAAATAATTGCTCGAGAAGAATTAACGAGAAGACCACAGTCGCTATTCCAACCGTATTTTACAACATCGCTTAACGAACCACCCTGTGCGCCAACTCCAGGAACCAAAAAGAAATGATTGGGTGCTATTTTTCTGATTTTTGCAATGTCTTCAGCTCGAGTTGCACCAACTACGAACATCATTTGTTCATCGCTGCCCCAGGTCGTACAATGCTCGACCACACGTTCAGCTAAAATTTTTCCTTCAGAATCCGTTATGAACTGAAAATCCAAAGAACCAGGATTGGAGGTCATTGCCAGAACTATCGTCCATTTATTTTTGTAATTTAAGAAAGGTGTTATCGAATCTTTGCCCATGTATGGTGCAACTGTTATGGCATCACAGTTCATTTCTTTGAAAAAAGCATCAGCATAATATGAAGCTGTATTCCCAATGTCTCCGCGTTTGGCATCTGCTATAATAAAATGCTCTTTGGGAATGTAAGCAATAGTTTTTTCTAAACTCTCCCAACCTTTTGCACCATGTCGTTCATAAAAAGCAATATTCGGTTTGTATGAAACGCATTTATCTTTCGTTGCGTCGATAATTCGCTTGTTGAACTCAAAAATAGGGTCTTCAAAATCCAATAAAAATTTCGGTATCTTATTGATATCAGTATCCAATCCTACACAAAGGAAGGATTGTTTGGACTTGATTTGTTGAATTAATTCTAAACGTTTCATGTCAGTTCCTCCTCTCCTTTCATGCGCTCGGCATTCTCAGCCATTTTCAAGGAATCTATCATATCCTGAATATCACCATTCATAAAAGCTGACAAATTGTAAATCGTTTTATTGATGCGATGATCTGTGATTCGACCTTGAGGATAATTGTAAGTTCGAATTTTGGCAGAACGGTCTCCCGTTGAAACCAAAGACTTTCTTTGAGCAGCACGTTCCTCATTTTTCTTCTCTAGCTCCTTCTGATACAAACGCGAACGAAGAACAGAAATGGCTTTTTCTAAGTTTTTGTGTTGCGAACGACCATCCTGACACTCAACTACAATACCTGAGGGTAAGTGAGTTAAACGGATGGCGGATTCCGTTTTATTTACGTGCTGCCCTCCTGCACCACTCGCACGGAAAGTATCACGCTTCACATCTGTCATGTTCAAATCTATATCTACTTCTTCAGCTTCAGGCAAGACAGCCACAGTAATTGCAGATGTATGCACTCGACCTTGCGACTCCGTTTCAGGAACACGCTGAACGCGATGCACACCAGATTCAAATTTTAGAGCTCCATAAATTCCGTCACCCTCTATATTCATTGTAATTTCCTTGAAACCTTTTGTGCCACCTTCATTAGAATTGAGCACCTCATAGGACCAGCCTTTTTCCTTAAAATACATAGTGTACATGCGGAAAACATCTTCAACGAAAATACACGCCTCATCACCACCTGTTCCGGCTCGAAGCTCAAGAATTACGTTTTTATCATCCTCGGGATCTTTAGGGATAAGCAAATATTTTATTCTATCCTCCAAATCTTCCTTTCTGGGGAGAAGGTCTTCGAGCTCCATCTGAGCCATTTCACGATATTCAGGGTCATTCTCTGTTGACAAAATATCCTTGGTGTTTTTAATATTAAGCACCGTAAGACCATACTCTTTATAGACAGTTACAATTTCTTCGAGGTCCTTATACTCTTTGTTCAGTTTCACATAACGCGTCATATCACTGATAATATCAGGGTCGGTAATCAATACACTAACTTCCTCAAAACGCGATTGGATAACATCCAATTTTTTCAATAAATCTTCCATTCTATAAAATTTGACTTTGAAAATATAAGATTAGAAATTCGCGTAATCAAAATGAGTCCGAATTTAAAATCTTAAACCTCAAATTTTCTAATATTCAAAAACTCCAAACTCCGACTTAATCGTTAACTTTTTACCTTGATATGCTTCGCAACGCCCAACTATTTTTGCGCGAACGCCAAAACTCTCAGAAACGTCGATTACGTGTTGTGCATCTACTTCGTTCAAATAAATCTCCATACGATGCCCCATGTTAAACACTTTATACATTTCTTTCCATTCTGTACCGGACTGTATTTGAATAGTTTTAAACAGAGGCGGCACTTCAAATAAATTGTCTTTAATGACATGTAAATCACTCACAAAATGAAGCACTTTGGTTTGCGCGCCTCCAGAGCAATGAACCATGCCGTGAATTTTATCACGATGGGTTTCTAACAATTTTTTGATTATTGGCGCATAGGTTCTCGTTGGAGAAAGAACCAGTCTGCCAGCGTCTAGTGGTGAATCGTCTACCGCATCTGTTAAATTTAACTTGCCAGAATAAACCAAATCCTTTGGAATAGAAGCATCAAAACTTTCAGGATACTTCTCAGTCAAAGTCGTATTAAAAACATCGTGTCTGGCCGAGGTTAAACCATTCGAACCCATACCACCGTTGTATTCTTTCTCATAAGTAGCCTGACCATAAGACTCCATGCCTACAATGACGTCACCTGGACAAATATTTTTGTTGTTAATCACTTCATCTCGCCGCATTCGAGCAACCACTGTTGAATCGACGATGATTGTGCGCACCAAGTCACCAACATCGGCTGTTTCTCCACCTGTAGAATAAATTCCGATACCCATTTCGCGCAACTCAAACATCAATGCCTCTGTGCCATTGATGATTTCCGCAATAACTTCTCCCGGTATTAAATTTTTATTTCTTCCGATAGTAGACGACAACAATATATTATTCACAGCCCCAACACAAATTAAATCATCTAAATTCATAACTAGGGCATCTTGAGCTATTCCTCTCCAAACAGACAAATCGCCCGTTTCTTTCCAATACATATAGGCCAAAGAAGATTTTGTTCCCGCACCATCGGCATGCATAACTACGCAGTGTTCTTCGCTACCAGTAAGCATATCAGGTATAATCTTGCAAAACGCTTCAGGATAGAGTCCTTTATCGATATTCTTGATTGCAGCGTGCACATCTTCCTTGCCCGCTGAAACGCCTCTTGAATTATAACGTGTATCCGCCATGAGAAACCTATTTATGCAAAAAGCACCTCTGAAAACAGAGATGCCTTTTGAGTATGTAAAAAATATCTAATTACCGCCTTCTGGCACTACTTCTTCTTCGCCTCTTGTGGCGTCAATAATTTCAATTGTTCCTTCACCAGCAGTAGTTGGGTCAAAATCAAAACTTACTACAACACCCTCTGTGCGACGGTTGAACTGATGCAAACGCTCGAACAAGAATTTATTTGATTTGTATTTGTCAATAAACGCATTCGTCAAAACAATAGTTTCAAAAGATACATTTTTACTACTTGGCTTATCTACCCAATAGTTGTTGTTGTAAAAATAAACTGTTCTTGGTTGTTCACGACCAGCACCTGCTGCGCGCAAACGACGCGGATCAACACCTTTTTCTTTTACCAAATAATCTACGCAAACCTGAGCACGACGCTGAGATAAATCTTTATTTGAAGAAGCAGACCCCCTCCAGTCAGTATGAGAAACCAATGAAATAATCAAAGTTGGGTATTCAGCCAACATCTCAATCACAAAGTTTAAGGAGTCTTTTGAATTCACGGTATCGTTCATCTGCAAAACTGCTTTGGCTAAGTCATAACGTACCTCAGGCAAGCGAATTGGTCGTTTAGGCATTAACTTAATCTCTTTGATGAAATCAAAGCTTCTGTCCATACCAACCGTTGAAATCTCAGCATCATTACCATAATAACCTTGGTCACCAACACCATCTTTTGAAACAAAAATCTTGTAGGATGTTTCTTCGTTGACATAACGAGTGCCATCTGGCTTCAATTCATAATAAACCTTTCCTTGATCATCTGTCAAACCATCCCAAGTTGCTCCGTCAGAAGCAACAATCTTAATTTTAGCATCAGCAACAGCAGGACCTGTAGCCCCTTTATAGCCAGATTCATAAACTCTAACATCTAAAGTAAACAAATTTGGCGGCAATTCCCATGACCAAATATTATCGCGGTAAGCTCCTTTAACATCTGTGTGAGGACGGTTACTTGAGAAATATCCATTACGCTCATCTGTTCTTATAAAATGGAAATCATTTGCACAAGAATTTATTGGATGGCCAAGATTAGCTGGTTTCACCCATTTCAACTCCTCACCTACTCTTTTTGCACTGAAAATATCTAAACCTCCCATACCGATATGTCCGTCGGAAGAAAAATATAAAGCTCCATCCTCACCTATTGTTGGAAACATTTCATTGCCAGCAGTGTTGATGTCAGCACCCATATTTTTAGGAGACGACCAAGATTTGCCTCTTTTGTTGTAAACAGAATACCACAAGTCAATTCCCCCATAACCGCCTGGTAAATCAGAAGCAAATATCAATACCTCATCATCTGGCGTTAAACATGGATGACCTACAGAAATCGTATCATTACCGCCTTTCAAGTCGATAAGAATTGGCTTTTCCCATCCTTTAGATCCAGTTTCTGCCATCCAGATTTCACAACCCATATTGGCGCGTTTCACAACAGGACATCTTGTAAAGAACATGGTTTTGAAGCGTGAATCAAAACAAACTGAACCTTCATTGTCATCTGTGTTGATCTCAACACCTTGAATTTTTTCAGGAGGACCGAAATTGCCTTTTTTATCCAATTCTGCACTGTATATATCCATGAAAGGCTCACAAGTAATAGTCGAAGAAGCCCCACCGGTAGTACCTGGACGGGAAGTTGAGAACACAACTATCTTTCCTTTTTTATCACCTACAGTTGGCGCCATGTCTGTATTGGAAGAATTCACCTTAACCACTGGTTTAACGGTATGCTTTGATCGGTTTGCAATAGCAGCTTTATTATAATCGATAGACGCTAAGCGCGCCTGAGCCACTTTATCTTTTGGCATTAATTTCGCATACTCCTTGAAATACTTTTCTGCTTGATCAATGTCGCAAAGTGATAAGGACATGTCACCAGCTCTTAAATAAACCTCAGGATTGTACTCGAAGTACTTTAAATTAATTGCTTTATCGTACCAAGAAATAGCCTCACCAAAACGGTCTGTGTTGCGTAAGCATTCACCAGCCATAAAGGCCAATTCGCCCTTTTTCTTTTTACCATTTTTAGACTTAGGCTTTACTTTATTGTAGGCTGTTTTACACTTACTTACACCTTCACAATAAAATCCTGAATTGTAATAGGCAAAAGCTTCATCAATCTCTAGTTGTTGAGCAAAACTAACATGCGCAATCAAAATCAGCGACAAAGCAGACATTATAACATTTCTCATATTTCGTGTTTTTCGGAAATCAGGCACGAATAAACGCATAATTCTCAATATTAACAAATATAGGGAAATATTTTTTTGAGACCCATTCTTTAAATATCTGATTTTGAATACCTTCTCCATTTCTCTAAAACCTCAGAAAAAGCGCTTGGAAGTTGAGAATCGAAGGCTATCCATTTTTTAGTTACTGGATGTGTAAATCCTAATGACTTAGCGTGTAATGCTTGTCCTGGTAAAATATCGAAACAATTCTCAACAAATTTTTTGTAGGACCCCGTTTTAGAGCCTTTAAGAATTCGGTCGCCGTGATATTCCAAATCGTTGAACAAAGGGTGCCCAATCGACTGGAAATGCACGCGAATCTGATGCGTTCTTCCTGTCTCAAGTTTACATTCTACAAGGGTCAAATAACCCAAACGTTCGATAACTTTATAATGAGTAACCGCTCTTTTTCCATAATCTGCCGCTGGAAAAACACTAATTACTTTTCTATTTTTAAGGGAGCGACCAATAAAGACATCAATTGTACCACTTTCTTCTTCGACCTGACCCCAAACCAGTGCGTAGTATCTGCGCTCTGTTGTTCGGTCGTAAAATTGTTTGGCCAAATTAGTCAATGCGTGCTCAGTTTTAGCAACAACCATTACCCCCGTCGTATGTTTATCCAAACGATGCACCAAACCTGGTCGACCGTAATAATCATGTTGTCGCTCAGGCAAGTTGTCAAAATGATAAACCAAAGCATTCACCAAAGTACCCGAATAGTTTCCATAACCAGGATGCACAACCATATTAGCAGGTTTATTCAATACGATCAAATCATCATCTTCATAAACGATATCCAAGGGGATGTTTTGCGGGATTAATTCTAAATCACGCACTGGATAAGGTAAAACAATGGAGACTTTGTCTTTGGGTTTTACTCGATAATTTTGCTTTACTGTTTGCCCGTTTACAACAACATTGCCACTTTTAGCGGCAATTTGAATTTTGTTTCGAGAAGTATTGGGTAATCTATCTAAAAGAAACTTATCTACTCGAACAACTTCTTGACCTGGGTCGGCGATATAGGCATAATGCTCATAAAGCTCTTCATTTTCGGATTCTTCATCGAAAATCTCGGTAGTTTCAGACATTATTTTTTGACTATTTTAAGGACTTTTGAAAATTGACCATCATTGGAGACTACACGCACGAAGTAAAAACCATCAGACAATTGCTGTAAATCAACACTATTTGTCCAATTCGTTTGCAGCACCATCTGTCCATTGGCCGACATAATTTCTACGACGCCCTCTTTAACAAAAGAAAAATTCAATTCTGAAGTTGCGGGATTTGGATAAACGACCAATTCTTCTTGTTCTTCAAAGACCTCTGTTTCTAGTAAATAATCCATGTTTGACGAAACAACTGGACGCATCATCAAGGAGCCGGGAAAAGATGAATTTTGCCAAGTAGCACCAAAATCAACTGAATAAAAGATGTGATTTTGGGAATTTGTATTTCTATCAAACCCTACATTAAGCAATTGCGGATCCAATTGTCTCCAACCTACATAAAAAGTGCCAGAAACGCCCACTTTCATTCCATCTTTAAAATAGTAATGCCAGAAGGAATTTTTCTCAGAAATATAAATGGGATTTTGAGCCGTAAAGAAATCATCCTCGTACAGCACCTCACCAGGCTGACCGTTATCATCTGCCCAAACAGTTAAGAGGAAAAGCTTATCAGAGTGATCGAAAACAGTAGGTACAAAATGAATTTGCACAGCAACGAGGGAATCTGGCTCCAAGGCGGTGAATTGATAAGCCAATCTCGATTGTTCGCCAATTACGCCATATGCTTTTTCTGCAGAGCCATCATCATAAGAATAATAATTCGCGAAATATTGCTGACCATAAACGGTGTCGTTTTGATTGGTAAGCTGTGGGAAAGGTACGGTTGCTCTGAAATAGTAATCAAAAGCATAAGTTTCAGCATTGGGGTCACTTACAGGAAAATCATAAAAAGGCGCCAATGCAACAAGATTGTGTTGGGTGGTGTATGTCGTTCTAGGCTCATAATTCAAATCTGTCGATAGAGAACCTCCGGGAATCACATATTCTTGATCGAGAATATTGTTGTCAAAAACACGAAGATTACCATTGGAAGTATTTCCAGCAATGTTGTTGCTGTTTCTCAGTGAAATCAATAATGAATCATTCATGAGTCCAAGAGGGTTATTCACGTAATGTTTCCAAGGAATAGAAGTAAACTCTTTTAATAGGGTAGGTATTGGATAAACAACTGCAAAATCAACAATGTTGGTATCGCTTAGACTTGAAATACGGCGTAAGTTCACGTAATCAATGTGCCAATTGTCTAAATCTCCAGATAAACCACCGTAGTTTTTGAATCGAAATTTGAAGCCATTTTGCAAATATTTCACCTCAGTGATTGGCAAATGCACCAATTTAAAATCTTGATTTGGGCTTCCATTGATTTTCCAAACTGTTTCCCATTTTTGTTCAGTAACATTAAAGAAGTCGAGAATTAAAGAATCGATTGATTCTGGTGCATCGCCTAGCCCTTCAGGTTGATACAAGAAACTAAAATAGATGCTATCTTGTGATGGGAAGTTCATAATCAAAGGCTTTGAAGTTAAAAAATCTGCATAACCCACCTGACTAGTATTTATTGCATAGGGATAACCGTTATTTTTTAAACCATCAAAAGTGACCACACCAAGCGACCATGGAAAATGTCCTCTTGTCAAATTCCAATAAGCATTATTATCTACCCACCAGGCATTTGGATCAGTAATAGTAACAAAAAAGACCTCTGCTGTATCTTGTGTTCTTAAATTACTTTGAATCCAGACAGTATCAGGAGCAGGCTGAGCCAAGTCGATGGTATCAATTAAAAAATAATTCGGATAGACCTGAATTTCATCATACACCACAGGATAATTTTGCAAATTATTGAATTGCACTGAAATCGGCGGAAAAAAAATAGTGTCGCGTGTAAGTACGGGTTGTATCGTAATATTGATTCTATAACTCGGAATCAGCGTGAATTGAGTGCCTTGCGGATATGGCGTATTGTCTAATTGAAGAAGCGCAAAAAACTCTTCGCTTGTTACATTAGGATCTCCTGGCTGCGCGTTGTATTGCTGAAAATGGTTCTTGGAAAACTCATCGAAAAATGGTAATTGAAGGGTATCTACATTGTAAATGAACAACCCATCAATGGTTAAACCAGTGTTTCTCAACTGCATCTGTTCGTTATTCATCAACTCAATTCGAGCACCAAGCGGCGAGAGCACATCATACTGCGCAGCAACTAAATTGGCGCTTAAGAAGAACGAAAAAAGAAAAAAATATTTCATGTAAATTACATTTCAACGGTTTGAAAGAATAAAACTTGGTCTTCCATTCTCATTTAATTAAACAATAACCTTGCTAATTACTCTAGAGAAGGAATGGGGTCCCTCTGAAAATCAATATCCAGAATTGTTTGTCTATATTGATTTACATCCTCCGGTTCTACGAGCCATGCTTTAAAGACCATTGACTCCCCCACCGAAATCTTGGAAAAGTATTCATGGTCTGGCTCTTGAACGTAAATAATGGCACGACATTCTTCGTCAGTGTTTCCTGGTGCACAATCGATACAAACAAAACTAGCAACAACGTTAACGGTAGCTAAACGCTCGCGTGCTTCACATATTGTAAGACCAATCATAATTGGCAATTCCATTTCTGCGTCGCCTTTACCTTTAGATACAACCAATACGATTTGGGATCCAAAAGGAACAATAGTTCCTGACTCTATTGTTTTTCCATTGAACTTTTGCTCCAACACTTGATTTTTACCTTCAGAACCGTATATGTATTCAATCTTGACTTTTAATCCACGATTAACCAATTTTTGTTCGGCAAAGCGCACAGATGACTTCCCTGCTAAATCGGGCATTTCAACCATTTTGGTTCGGGTTGAAACACGCAGTTTGATGGAACGATTTTTCTTAACCTGCATACCCGTTACATTAGTGGAGCCTGGTTGTTGAAAAAACACGGTGCCCTCTGGTAAGTCTCTGCGAAATACTGTCTCAACCACTTCGTAGGTGAGCTCTTTGTCTTTCATATACAAATCGATATCTTGAATATTTACTTTATCTCCAACAAAATCTGGAACATCGAAAGTCTGTCCGGGTTGGGTGTAACTACCTAAAAATATAGACAAACCGACAAAAAGCAAGACCACAAAAGCCAAATAAGCTAAAACATTGCGAATAAAAATTCTGGATTTGAAAAATTCGAAAAGACTTTTCATGTGTTGTTTGGTTCAAATAACTGTCAAAACTAAACAATTTTTTTGGTACAAATTCATTGTAACTGTAATATGTCGAAATCTAAGCACAGAGAAATTAATAGGCCGTTGCGCATAACTTTAGGATGTCGATGAAATTAGGGTAAAACAAGATTCTAACTTTGAAATAAAAATGCGTAACGTAGCAGTCTTTTGTGGAGGCCTTTCCTCTGAGTATGAAATCTCATTGAAAAGTGCGCAAACTATCATTAATCATTTCCCAAAAGAATATCGTTGCCATAAAATCATAATCAACACTTCGGGATGGTGGTATGGCGATCCGAACGATGCAGTACCAATAGATAAGAATGATTTTACAGCATTATTAAATGGCAAACCTCTACACTTTGATATGGCCATTATTTATATTCATGGTTTTCCTGGAGAAGACGGTAAAGTACAGGCCTACTTAGATATGCTCAATATCCGATATTTAAACACCAATGCTTTGTCTTCTGAACTTTCATTTGACAAGTGGTATTGCAATCAATTTTTGAAGCATTTCGATATACCCGTTGCCGAGTCTTTTTTATTCCTTCAGCCAAACGACCATAAAAAAGAGGATGTTATTAAAGCCTTGGGCTTACCACTATTTATCAAGCCCTGCGATTCGGGATCGAGTTTTGGCGTGAGTAAGGTTCAAAATATCGACGCGTATGATCAGGCCATGATTTATGCTTTTGAAGAAGGTGAAACAGTTGTTGCAGAAAAGTTCCTCAATGGACGAGAGGTTACGTGCGGGGCTTACAGAAACCTTAAAGGCATTGTAACTCTGCCGACAACAGAAATTATTACTGAACACGATTTTTTCGATTTTGCAGCCAAATATGAAGGGAAATCTCAAGAAATAACGCCTGCCCAAATATCTGATTATGAAAACCAGCTCGTTCAAAGTCTTACTGAAAAAATCTATAAATTACTTAGATTGAAATCAATCGCTCGTGTAGATTATATCTTAGTTAATGGTCAACCGCATTTGATTGAAGTGAATACCATACCAGGGTTTTCTTCTGCTAGTTTAGTCCCACAACAATTGGCATGTGCTGGAATAGAAATTACGCAATGCTTTGACGAAATTATGCGCTGCGAGTTCAAAGACTGGTACCAATAAGGAATAAGTTATTAAAACTAAGGTCTATTACCAAGGAAGAAAGTGATATCAGCAAAAATCGGATCGAAAGCGTAATACTGTATTTTCACCAAAGAACCGTCAGTTAAAATTGCCCACATGCGATTCTCGTCCCATTCAATTGGGTTTCCAGTCATATCAGTATCACCTTCTGGGGCTTTGATTCGATAAGCATCTACACTAACTTTTTTTCCATCAGTCAATTCCATACGAAAAGCATAATCTGGTTTTCCCTTTTTCAAACTATCAATTTGTTGAGGCTTCAAAGTATAATTGGGCGACTCATAATGCACTTTTTTGAAAACATCAAGGTAGCGAACCAATTTGAGTGTATCAAAGGGCAAAGAATTGCCTTGAAAATCTGTTAACTTGAACGCGCGACCTTGTCCCATGCGGAGCAAAGAAAAACTGTTTTGAGGAGCATCGCGATATTTCAATGATATAGATTGAATATCACGCATGGCGTATTTGAAAATCGACGTACACTGCCAAGCGCGAGCATCAGCGGTAAAACGAGATTCGATAGAGCCGCGCAATCCACGCATCTCTAGAATTACTGGGATTTCAGAAACACCATCACCAGGGGTCTCTAAAAGCGCATAAGTACCCTGATGGTCGGGCGTGCTTCCGCCAATCCACCACGTTTTTACCAAAGATCCATTTTGAAAAATTTTCACCTTTTTATAATTCACGCGAATGTTGTTACGCAAATTTTCTACTGAATTTTGGGGCACATAAGACCGCACTGCAATCTTAGTGAACGTATGAAGAATATTGTCTATCATCTCATCTTGAACACATGCGCCGGTTTTGGTTTGCCAATTGTTGCCATTGCGTTCAATTTCTATAACATGACCTGTGCTTTGAGTGAGCACAATTCTATCAACAGAGGCAGTATCGGCCACCAAATAATCATCTAAACCTCGATTTGACTTTCCTTTTCCAGTCAATAAATTCATGCTCACAATAGCCAAAAGGACTGCAACAGACAACAAGGCGACAATTGAAATAATTTTCTTTTTGCTCATTTTGATAAGTTTAATCTACGCAAAGACGGTTTAAAATCCAAATCAGTTGGCATATTTCCTTTTTCTTATTACTGCCATCAAAATTCCAAAGCAGATAATGAGCAACAAGGGTAAACCAACATTGATGATTTGCCAATAACGAACATTTGCAGCAATCTTTTGTTCGTTCAGCGGTTTAATAGTAATCCTTCTAGACCGCACGCCAAGCACAGACTCATCGCCCATGGTGTAATCAACCACGTTTAACAAAAACTCAGCATTTCCATAAATAAACATCGGCATTTGTTTTCCTGATACGATGTTTGGATCGATGGGGTCGTATTTAAATTCATCAAATTGTTTTGGTCGATATTCCCATTTTCCAGTTTGTTGAGAGAATAAGGAATCATAGCGATTGGTAAGTAAATCGGCATCACCAACCACAAGCACTTTAGATGCACGCGTGCTTTCTTCGATATATCCTGAATTTGGATTGTTTTTAAATTCTGGCGCTATGATTGTATTTCTGAAAAAAGACTTAAAGTTGCCTTCAACAATTCCTGCCAAAACAACTTTATTCATAGGGTCATCTGGATTGGTGGTAAACTCTGCTGGCATATCCACGAAGCGAAAATCGACGCGTGCAGGAGCCCTTCTGATGCCAGTGTTCCCAGAAGACAAAAGTAATGGAATTCTTTTGTTGGTATCTAAACCTACAAAATCGATACTTGAAGCGAAGCGTAAAATTACTGGATCAATATTTTTTGATACTGGATGATCTGTTCCGTCAGCAATGGGGAAGAAAATCCAAGGCATAATTTTTTGCGGGTGACCAGGAATATATTCAGGACCACATTGTCCATCTACAACCAAATCAGTGTTTAAACGCATACCATACTTGTACAATGCATCGTTAATCTTCAATGGTTTGCCAACGCTTTGAGTGGCACCTCTTCTGTAAAGTGAATCTCTATCAACAAAGACTGGGTCAATGAAACACATCAATCTCCCACCACGCAGCAAAAATTGGTCAATCACATACAAATCCTTCTCTGAAAATGGCTCGTTGGGTCCAGCGATAATCAGCCCATCGAAATCATCAAGAGCGTGAATAAAACCATCAATTGTAACATCCTTTAAGGCATAATTCTTTCGCAATAGGAAACGGAACCCAAGCGTCTGTTTCTCTTGCCATTCTCCATGTCCTTGCAAGAATCCTATACGTGGCTTACTTTCCATAACTGCCAATCGAATACCATTCAACAGATTGTATTCCAAGTCATTGATTGCGCCCTCTGCGATTGGCTGAAAATTCTCGTTGCTATGTAGGCGTGTTCTGTTAAAAAACTGAACATAACCCTTCACTTCTCCTTGATACGTGATTTCAGCACCTGGCCAAATGATCGAATTGTCAGTTTTGTTGACTGATTGAATAGTTAAATCCGTGGGTCTAATACCATCACCTTTGTTGTATAATTGGCGACCTATTTCCAAAATATCATCTTCAGACCCGTCATTAGGATTGATAAATTCGTATTCTAATCTCGAACCTGCGTAAATTTTAAAATCGCGCAGTTTATCTTCAATGGCGTTACGAATCATTCTAATATCTGCTGGAAGTTCGCCTTCTAAATACACCTTTATAAAAATAGGGTCCCGGAAATTTTCTTTATTTTTCAAATATACTTTGGTCTGCTCAGTGAGCGAATACCTTTGGTCTTCAGTAAAATCAAAGCGATAGAAAAAGAATGCTGAAATGATATTGATAAAAATTAAAATCAAAGCGAGTCCTATGAAAAAACTCCAATCATATGCGATATTGCCCAATCTCTTACTCTTCATATTCTAACGCTTTTGACCTTTTATAACTGTAATTGTGGCAAATAAAAACAACACAATCAACGAGAGGAAATAAACAACATCTCGTGTATCTACGACGCCTTTCATAATAGCATTGTAATGCGATTTCATACCGATGTAGCGAATGATGAAATCCAAGCCGCCAAATACATTGAAAGAACCCAACAAGTCTAAACCATCAAACAACATCCAAGTGCCAAACATAGCGATGATAAAAGCCACGATTTGAGATTGCGTTAATGAACTGGCAAACAAACCAATAGACACGAAACAGGCACCTAGAAAAAGCAGACCTATAAATGATGTAAGTGTTGCTCCAAAATCCATATTACCAACAGGCTCTGCAAGTTGATAAATGGAGTAAAAGTAAATGACTGTGGGTAGGACAGAAAAGAAAACCAAGGTAGTCCCTGCCAAAAACTTCGCCAATACAATTTGCCATTCATTCAATGGCTTGGTGAAAAGCAATTCTATGGTGCCTGTTCGTCTTTCTTCTGCGAAAGACCGCATGGTAATTGCTGGAATTAAGATTAAGAAAATGGTAGGAGCCAAATTGAAAAAGGGAATCAAATCGGCGATTTTGGCCTCCAATAAATTGGTGTCATAGCTGATAATCCAAAGGAAAATTCCTGTGGTCAACAAAAATATCGAAATGAATACGTATCCAATAATCGAACTCAAAAAACCCCTAACTTCTTTCAGATACAATGCACGCATGCTCTATAATTTGGCCCAAAAATAACGGTTTGAAATGGAATAAGGTTGGGGAATCTGAAAAAAAGAATTTACAAGCATCTATTTTGCATTTTTTGGTTTTGATAACTTGCCAGGCAAAGGATTCCCATTTTTTAACAAAATTTATTTTGCCTTCCAATTAAAATAAACCATATTTGTCCAACTTTTTTTATTTCCGAATCGTCTTTTAAGTTATTAAAACTAAAATTCTGCGCTATGAAAACTTCTACGATCCTATCCTATCCTATCCTATCCTGTTTTTCATGCTAATGTTTTTCAGCTTTAGGATAAATGCTCAAACCCAATTTTACCTCTCAGAAGTTTGGAATGGTTTGGGTGGAGAAATGGCTATGTTTTATAGAAATAGCTCAACAACAGACGATTTAAAAAATGTGTACGTGGCTGGTTCAACAATGGATGCCAACAATCTTCATGATATCCTTATTCAAAAATTCAGTTCGACAGGTACTTTAATCTGGCAACAAACTTACAACGGCAACGCAAATGGGGATGACTTGGCAGCTGATGTTTTTGTTGATGACGATTACAATGTTTACGTCACAGGAGCCGCCGTGCAAGACGCCAGCAACTCTTACGATTTAGTTGTTTTGAAATACGACAGCAGCGGAGTTTTACTTTGGACATATTCTTATAATTTTGGTGGCAGTCCCATACCCTATGATGCGGGGACCTCAATAATTTCAGACAACAATGGTAACGTTTATGTTTGCGGCACAAGTGCAGGCACCACCACGATGACAGATTATGTAACCATCAAGCTCAATGCCAGCAATGGTAGTCAAATTTGGACTTCGCGCTATGACTATACACAAATGAACGAAGTACCTACTAAAATCGGAATAAGTTCAACAAGCATCATTGTTACAGGTGGAAGTCAGGTAAGCCTTGCGCCCAACCGCTGGGAGTTGGCAACTATCAGATACAACTCAAGTACTGGCGCTCAAACCAACGAAGCACGAAGCAACAGCAATGCGACCAACGGCATAGATGAAGCCAACGATTTAACAATTGATAATACTGGAAACATCTATGTTCTGGGTACAACACTCAACCAAACCACGGGCTACAACATCAGCCTATTCAAACTTGATAGCGATTTAGAATTACAATGGGAACGACATTTTGATGGCTACGGAGCTGAGGACAAAGGTTTTGGCGTAAAAACAGATACCAGCGGAAATGTGTATGCCGTGGGTTATGTGAGCAATCCCAACCAAGGAAAAAATTATTCAATACTAAAATACAACAGCAGCGGCACCTTACAATGGTCGAGAGAATTTAACGGATTGGCTAACCAAGATGATGAAGCCGTGCAATTGGTCGTTCGCGGAGATCGAATTTTTGTGACTGGTGCGGCAAGAAATGGCTCATATTCTGACATTGTTACCGTGGGCTACACCGCTGATGGCGAAATTTTCTCCATAAAATCTTTTGAAAGTCAGTATGGTTTAAACGACAAGCCTACGGCAATGGGCATAGATTTGGATGATAATTTGATTGTTGTGGGTCAAACACAAAACTCTACAGGAAATTTTAGAAATGTGACTTTTAAGTATAGTGTGTTTGAAAAGCCGATTATGCCAGTATATATAGACAGCGTGCCAGCCTACAACCAAAACGAATTGATTATTCGTTTTGACAGAACTGCCATGAGCCTTGTCGCAGTTGACAAAAAGAATTTTGACGCAGGTTTATTGAGAGATTTTGTACAGGAACACGTGATAGATTCTTTGAACGCCAAGTTTCCTTTTGACGCTGGGAGACTACAAACTTTCAAAATTTTCCGTGGAATGACCACGGCGGACTCATTATCCATCACACGCTTGGGAGATACGATTTCAGTGCCTGATTTTTGGGCAACGCTTTCGGTGATGATGCCAAATAAATTTGATTTGTTTGAGGCAATAGATACATTGAACACAATGAAACCGATGGTGCATTATGGGGAGGTCAATGGGTTTATAAGAGCGGCCAATATTCCTAACGACTCACTTTATTCTATACAGCAGGGAAGTTTACATCCATTAGTACCTCCTTGGCCAAATCCCAACAATCAAAATTTAATTAATCATGTAAATATTGAGCAAGCTTGGGAAATTGAGGTTGGAAACCCTTCTGTTAAAGTTGGTGTTTTTGACGAAGCTATTTATTGGCAACACGAGGATTTTTACGCCAGTCAAGCCCTAGCCAGTCAAGGTCAATTTACAGAGTCCAAAATTAAGGGGGGGTATCACTTTTACAATTCTGGACAGCCATCAGGGCCAATTCCAATACAAAACTATAATTTACCAGCGGATAGCCACGGAACAGCCGTTGCTGGAATAATTGGAGCAGTTCGAAATAACGATCTCGGAATTGCAGGATTAGCAGGTGGCGATGTAACTCAACTTTATGATAATCAGCCCAATACTGGTGTTTCATTCTATTCATATGGAATACTTCTGGACAAAGAATTTCCCTCAGACATTCCCGTTGGCACTGGCCTTTTGAGTGAGGCATACAACGCAATTGTTGAGGCCTCGTTAAGCACAACCACTGGTTTTGGTGATGGCATTCATATTCAAAACCATTCTTGGGAGACGAATGACCCAGTGCAGAAACAAACTATGCGATTGGTAATTCGAAATGCATGGCGAAACCACTCGATTATTGTTGCAGCTCGAGGCAATAATGGCTACGCAAATTTGAACAGTTCAATAAGGTATCCAGCTTGTGTTGATGACTTGATGGTGCTAAATGTTGGTGCTAGTGGCACAGACGGAAGAAGAATTAATATAATTAATGGTGCAATAATTAATGATATTCATCTGTGGGAACCTCTTTATGGACAAGGGATGGACTTTTTAGCTCCTGGAACAGCCGCTTTAGTAAGTACTTTAGTTATGCCCAATGATCATTATTTTTCCGACGCATTCTTACAACATGGGGCAAATTATGGCGCTTTTAATGGAACTTCAGCAGCTGCACCTCATGTTTCTGGTGTTGCTGCGCTTATGTATTCATTGCATACCATACCAAATAATTTGACAGGAGAAGACATTTAGCACATTCTTCAAAAAACGACTCATCTCTCCCAAAATCACAATAGCGAATCTCATTTTCAAATTCATACAAGTAGTGAGGGATTCGGCATTATAAATGCTGCTCTTGCTGTTGAAATGGTAGAATATCCAAACTATTTCGTGAGACACTCAATTCCATCTGATATAGTAAATACCGCGGTTACATATTTGGGTGAATCAACCATTGATATCGAAAATAATTCACTTTATTTGGATCTACTGAGCCCTGGACCACACCTTGTAGACAAATACGAAGCCACGTGGGTCATTCAAGTTGAATTAACCCAAAACCACGAAATTATCGACTTTTGGCCGCTCTTCTCCAAAAGTTGCGCTGGGTTTAAAAACACCTCAGACTGGCAATATACATTTACCCATTTTGAAAATTTTACGTTTGAACCCCATCTTTATGATATTCAAAACGATGAAAACACCAACATCGGCTTTGGCACAAACACACTCAACACCATTACAGTTAAAGCGACTTATTATTTTGTGAAGCATAATGTATTAACGCCAATTTCTCCAATAAACAAATGGCTGCCCGAGTGCGGCACAAACGATCCGAATCAACTCATTCCGTTTTCATTTTCATTACACATTAAGGAAAACAACGAGCTTTCAACATCGGAGAATCAAATTTCTCAACTTCAATTGTTCCCCAATCCAGCAGGGAATTTAATCACATTAAAACTGATCAATAAGCCCATTCAAAGATTAGCCATTTTTGACTTACAAGGGCGAATAGTATATTGGCAAGAACTGAAAGATAACTCTAATCGGATTGAGGTTGAGGTTGATTTGTCTCAATTTAATTACGGCTTGTATATCGTACAAATTGAATCTACCGAAGGTATTGTTTCATCTTCTAAATTTGTAAAAAGATGAAACAAATCATAACTACCGCGTTGCTACTGTTACCAGGATTGTACCATGCTCAACATAAATTAAAAGGTAAATTAAGCTTCGATTTTGGGTATTCGTTTCATCAATATCAAATGACCAGTCTAAATGAGAATTTTATAGACTATTACATTACTGAAATAGAAGTTTTGGAAGATCGAATAACAACAGGTCGTTCAGTTAATATTGGAATAGGCTTTTCAATTTATCGATATATAGAGAATCGCATTAACTTCTGCTACGACCGTGGAATTACAGAAAGCATCACACCAATAAATCTGATCAATGTTCAAGATGTTGAAGCTACATATCACTACGTCGCGCGGTCAAGAGCATTTTCTTTGAGTTTCGGCACGCAATTTTATCTCAATCAAATCGATTTTCTAAAGCCGAAATCGGAATTTTCATTTTTCAACCGACTGCACTATGGGCCCGATTTTAATATTGGTTATGGGTTTGGTAACTTTACGGTGCACGGCGCTATTCCATCTGAAAACATCTATCGCGAGTTTCTATTTAAAGCAAATGGAATGAAATATCAAATTGGATTTCGGTCAGAATATACGTTTGGGATAAATTCAACTCTTGTTTCAATAGGTTTAGCTTTGGGATATCAGCTTTTTGAAACATCTGAACTCAAACATTATTCCGGTGACAATTTGGTAGGTTTTGGCGAAAGCACTCCCAACCTCGACTTCTCAGGTTGGTATTACGGTATTTATCTTAAACTCGGCAAATAATGCAGATTTCTCCAACGCATATCGGTAGAGGTTCGTCATTTTCAACAGAAATGGTAAATATGGAAGCAAACACAAGTCGCGGCTTTGGCACAAACACACTCAACACCATCACCGTTAAGGCGACTTATTATTTTGTGAAGGACGAACAAATTACATGTTCATCAAAAATAAATTCAACCTCCCCCTACCTTGACTTCTGGGTAGATTTTAACGTGTCATGTTAAAAGTAAGAAAATGATAAAAAAAACAACTATATTGTCATGTGCAATCGCAGCTTTTTCCTTTGGAACCTTGCATGCGCAAGAAAAACCTCCAACAGCGCAAGAATGGAAATTGTTTAATCTGGAGCTGGGCGTTAACCGCCACCTTTACAAAATGGTTGATTTGAATGAGCGTTTCGTGCAACGTGCCATCGATTCGGATACAGCCCACTTGACAGAATATCTCAATCGTGGTTTTCAAGTTCAAGCACGTGCAAGTTTTCGTTGGAAGCGCTACTTCGATTTAGGGCTGAACTTGGGCTATCAAAGAGGCAAAACAGAGCACAATCCAAGAGCACGCATTCACGTTGATAATGTTGGGGGTTTCCCATTTTGGATCTACGACTCCATTGATGGCATTTCTGGAGTAAAAGTTCACGGTTTTACAAGCGGCTTGAATTCAACATTTTATGTGAGCGAACTTCTCAACTTTTCCCAAAAAGAAAATTGGCTCAATCGCGTGCACTTCGGTATTGATTTTCAATTGGGTTATGCCTTTTCTCGCGTTTCGGTTTACAACGGCTGGCCGGGTTCCTTTATGCAAAACGCCAATTTTTACGGCGAATACGACAGTCATTTCATTTATGGGCAGATAGGGCTCAAGGCAGAATATCATTTAACGCGTTCTGACTTGCTTTCAGCAATCGGCATCCGAGGTGGTTATCAATTCTACAAAACAGGAACAGTCAAAACCGTTACAAATATCGAATGGCGCATAGAAGGAGAACCCATGCGTTTAGACTTCTCAGGATTCTATTTTGGGGTTTATTTGAAGCTAGGGCGATAAAATGGACTATGCATTTTCTTTACATGTTCGCTTGAATGAGGAACTCGGTTTGGGAAATCATCAAGAGCAAAACATAGTGGTTTATCCAAATCCGAATAACAGTCAACAGCTTTTCATAACGGGTTTGGAAGACGCACCAGCACAAATCGAGTTTATCAATCTCACAGGTCAAAAAGTGATGCAAGTCAATTTTACTGATTCATCTGAGTCTATAGAAATCTCCAACCTTGAAGCAGGTTTTTACGTCTGTAGGATTTTGTGTAAAAATCAGGTAATCGTTAGAAATTTCATAAAACTTTAAGATTAAGAAACGACTTACTTCAATGACATTTTTAGGGCTTCTCCTTTTTGCCTTCTGCAAAAAAGACAAAACCCCCTTTCCTCTCGAACCACGCTACAAAGATCTTGAACATGGCTGGATGGACGAACCCAAAGAAAGCGATTTTGAAGAGCCTCAAACAGTTTCGCCCTATTTCACGAATTACAAATGCCAATACCGCGAACCGTAGTTTAACCCGAGCAATCCAGATGAAATTTTGTAATATTATGAAAACAGTGAGGAGAATTTGCAACAATTGGTAAAATACAACCTAAAAACGACGCAAAAAACAGTTTTAACCAATAACATGCGCTTTATTGAAGAACCCGCCTGGAGCAGCCAAGGGTGGATTGCTTTTGCGCATTACCCTTCTTATCAAATTTATTTGTTAAAAGATGATGGTAGTGGATTGACGCAGTTTACAGAGGACGCAACAAATTTGTTTCCTCGATGGTCTTCTTATGGAAATTATTTACATTGGGGGCATGCTGCAGTTTTAGCCCAAAACACGAAGTGGCTAAGAAAGAGCTCGTCAAACCATTCTATGGACACTGTTAGCTATGGTAGTGGCGACGCAAATAGCTTACAAGTAAGCAACACAAAAATTTCTAGAATCAACAAAATATTAACGGCAAAACTTTTTAACAATGTTTGGTATTGGGCTCATACTCATCTTGATGAAAGTCCTTTCAATTTTATCCCTATAATTGATGTCTCAAAACTACCCAACGAAGAAAGATTTCCATGCAGGTCTTATGAAAGCCAAAAGATTTATATTTCTCACTATTTTTTAGGCGAAATATATTGCATTAATGTCTAAGACGGTTCACTTGAACTTTTCCGGCCATGATACTATGCCAAATAGATAGAAACTATAGATGTTTCGTCTGATGGCAAATACTTGGTAGCAGAACGCGTGGATAAATTCAATATTTTTAAACCTGATAGAAGTATTGCACAGCCAACAGGTTTAAGGCTCAGAAGCCAACTCATTGATTTAGAAATAGGGAAAATAAAAATTCTAGATTTGGATTGATGAAGCCTCTTCCTCAGCCCTTACTGGCCCTCTAAACACAACCACGTCATCAAATACATCCATCACCACGTTTTTGGTTTTGTCGATTTTGCCAGCCAAGATTTGTTTCGATAATTCGTTGAGCACTTGGCGTTGAATAACACGTTTCACAGGCCGGGCACCAAACTGAGGGTCAAAACCTGCCTTGGCAATGTATTCGCGAGCTTCAAGCGTGATGTATAGGTGAATATCGTTTACCGACAGGGTTTGTTTCAATTTAGTCAATTGAATGTCAATGATGGCAAGAATATCTGCTTTCGTAAGCGGTGTAAAGAGCAATGTTTCATCAATGCGGTTTAAAAATTCAGGGCGCATGGTATTTTTAAGCAATTCAAAAATCTGGAACTTGGTTTTTTCATGCACTTGTTCTTCAATGCCTGGTTGAACATTCTCATAATTGTCCATAATAATATCTGAGCCCAAATTGGAAGTCATGATGATGATGGTGTTTTTGAAATTCACCACACGACCTTTGTTATCAGTTAATCGACCATCATCGAGCACTTGCAGCAAGACATTAAACACATCTGGATGCGCTTTTTCAATTTCATCCAACAAAACTATAGAATACGGTCTGCGGCGAACAGCTTCGGTCAATTGTCCACCTTCATCATAACCCACATAGCCAGGAGGTGCTCCCACCAAACGCGAAACACTATGTTTTTCTTGATATTCACTCATATCGATACGTGTCATGGCATTCTCATCGTTGAATAAATATTCTGCGAGCGCTTTGGCCAATTCTGTTTTACCTACACCCGTAGTACCAAGAAAAATAAATGAACCAATGGGTTTTCCTTTGTCTTGTAAACCTGCTTTACTTCGGCGAACGGCGTCACTCAAGGCAGCAATAGCCTCTTGCTGACCAACAACACGTTTACCCAATTCATCTTCCAAATGCAAAAGTTTGTCAATTTCGCTTTGGAGCATTTTGCTCACGGGAATGCCCGTCCACTTCGATACAACATCAGCAATTTCCTCAGCATCCACAACCTCTTTGATAAGTTGGCGCTTATTTTCTGATTCAGCAAGATGTTGAGCTTTCAATTCTTCTAGCGCATTTTCGGCCTCTTGAATACGACCATAGCGCAATTCTGCCACTTTACCATAGTCACCAGTGCGCTCGGCTTGGTCTGCTTCAAATTTCAATTGCTCGATTTGCTCTTTTGTCTTTTGGATGTTGTCTATCACATCTCGCTCGCTTTTCCATCGAGCATGAAGAGCATTTCGTTGTTCCGTGAACTGCGACAAATCAAATTCAATACGCTTCAATTTATCAGTGTCATTTTCGCGTTTAATGGCTTCACGTTCAATTTCTAACTGCATAATTTTGCGCTCAATCTCGTCCAATTCCACTGGTTTCGAATTGATTTCCATGCGCAATTTAGATGCGGCTTCATCAATTAAATCAATAGCTTTATCGGGTAAGTGTCGATCGGTGATATAGCGCTGAGAAAGTTCAACGGCAGCGATTATCGCCTCATCTTTAATCATCACTTTATGGTGATTTTCGTATTTTTCTTTAATACCTCGAAGAATGGAAATGGCGTCTTCTGTTGATGGTTCATCTACCAATACAGTTTGGAAACGACGCACCAAGGCTTTGTCTTTTTCGAAATATTTTTGATACTCATTTAAAGTGGTCGCTCCAACAGCCCGCAATTCGCCACGTGCCAGAGCAGGTTTCAAAATATTAGCAGCATCCATAGCGCCTTCACCACCCCCACCTGCTCCAACTAAAGTGTGAATCTCATCAATAAATAAGATGATTTCTCCTTCGGCTTGTATCACTTCTTTGATCACAGATTTCAGTCGTTCCTCAAATTCACCTTTATATTTTGCACCAGCAATCAAAGCGCCCATGTCAAGTGAATATACTGTTTTAGTTTTTAAATTTTCAGGTACGTCGCCAGAAACAATTCGGTGTGCGAGACCTTCGGCAATAGCCGTTTTTCCCACGCCAGGTTCACCAATCAAAATTGGATTATTTTTGGTTCTTCGCGTTAAAATTTGAAGCACACGACGTATTTCGTCGTCACGACCGATAACCGGGTCTAACTTACCCGACAAAGCCAGTTCGTTTAAATTTTTTGCAAATTTTGAAAGCGATTGATAGTTACTTTCTGTGCTGTGTGATGTCACTTTTTCTCCTTTTCTAAGTGTGTTTATAGCTCGATTCAATTTGGATTCATTCACCCCAGCATCTTTCAGCATGGTGCCTGCAGTGTTTCGTGTCTTAACCATTGCCAACAACAAAATTTCGAGCGACACAAATTCATCGCCTCGAACTTTTGCCTCTTGTAAAGCGTCGTTGATGACTTTTTGAGATTGAGACGCCAAATAGATTTGTCCGCCTTCCACTTTGGGATAAGATTGTAATTGATTAGACAATGCTTGAGTAAGTTTATTCAAATCCACCTGCATTTCTTTGAACAAAAATGGAATTACATCTTTATCGATATCAAGTATCCCTTGTAACACATGAGGCGTTTCAATTGCTTGATTGCCTAAATTAGTGGCAATCTCTTGCGCTTTTACAATTGCTTCTTGACTTTTGCTTGTGAATTTCTCAATATTCATAAAGTGGCTTGTTCGGTTTCAAAGTAACCGTCAATAAAAAGACCAAGCTAACGAATCGGAAATAACGGCAGGAAAAAGACTCTTGGGATTTAAAAAAAGACAAATTGGCAGTCTTACCAATTATTCTTTTCTTTTCTAGCTGCTGCACGTTGCTCTTTTCGCTCAGCATTACCAGAAAAATTTAGTTCCCTACGCACACCTATTCTCGTATGAAAAGAAAATGCATTGGTGTAATAAGGAGGAGGGTTTGTTCCAAAAAGATAAATTTCGATTCCGCCGAGCGCATACAAAGAACCCCAATCAAAAGTGTATTTAGCCCCCAAGCCAAAGCTGGTATTTAAAACCAAGCCCGTACCAGAATTTGGGTTAAAGTTGGGGTCATTCGGGAAAAACTCGTATTTTGCAGGATTGAAATTTATCAACTCGCGCTTTGTAGGAGTAAAAAGTATTCTAAAACTATTGTGCAACATTACTGAAAATCCGTAATCATAAGCACCTCCCAAATAATACATCGTACCCAGTTCTAATGAGTATGTAGATACTCGAGAATCAGCGTTCACATTAAGATACGGGTCTGTGGGATTAATTGGCACACCTTGCCCAACATTTTTTTCAAAATAGCGCTTAGGTAAAAACGCAGTAAATTGTCCATAAGGTGTCACAAATCCTGATCTTGGTATATCGAGTCCGATAGAAATACCTTGAAGCGAGGTTTCTGAACCAAAAACACTAAACATTTGATGTCCTAAATGAATTCCCATGTCTTGAGCATTGAGACCAGTCAGTGAGAAAAAAAATATTGCAAGAGAAAGTAAACGGCGCATAATGTAGATTTATTAATATGATTAACGCAAAATCCATGCAAAAGTTGTTGAAATAAGCAGGAATTTCAATAAGTTAACAAATATTACATCATAATTTTATGCTTCAGAAATTTCTGTAAATCAGAGTTTGAACCATAAAGTACGAGAATGTCATTTTCTTCTAAGACCATTTCTGGAGTTGCAACGCCCTGCACGTTGGCTTCAATCCGAGTTTTTCCTAACAAACTTTTAACCTCTCTCTTTTTGATAGTAGTGAGCAAAATGATGTTGTACTTTCTTCTAAAACCGACTTCTTCCAAAGTAACGCCAATATACTCTTCTGGTAAATTCGCTTCAATAATACTGAATTGATCGCTCAATTCAAAAGAATCTACGACATTGTTTAAACATAATTTCTTAGACCAGCGTTCTGATGACTCCTCTTCAGGGTGCACGATTTCATCGATACCAATGGCCTGTAACACCTTTTCGTGTAGAGGATTAATAGCCCTAGAAATTAGTCGTTTTACCTCCAGATTTTTAAATAAGGCTGTGGACATAATATTGGCTCTTTCATCCTCACCAATGGCAATAATCACCACGTCGGTGTCTTTAATTGGTAAACCCTTTACGGTGTATTCATCTGTGGCGTCCATACAAATAGTATGAGAAATTTTCTCTTTGTACATTTCCACTTTGTTCATGCTAGTGTCAATAGCAATAACCTCATTTCCTTGAGAGGTGAGCTTCATTGATAAAGATGCACCAAAATTTCCCAAACCAACAACTATATATTTCATGACATTTTTTTGTTTTACTCTTGTCAAATGGTTACATTAAGGAAACCAAATGTATATTTAATTAATTGTAATTTCTTCTTTCGGATACCTGTAACTTTTATGTTTTACTTTTTGAAAAACAGCAATCACCAAAGAAAGCATACTAATCCGCCCAACGAACATAACGACAATCAACACAAACTTACTTGCTGAAGATAAATCTGCCGTAATCCCAAGACTCAAACCCACAGTGCTATAAGCAGAAAAGGACTCAAATGCCACTTCAATAAGCGATAATTCAGGTTCTAGCGCCGTGAGTATCAAAATCGCCATACTAATAACAATCAAAGAGAGTGAAATTATAGCAAAAGCACGCCGAACAGAAATATCGGCAATTTCTCTTCTAAAGACCTCAATTCTAGATTTTCCTTTTGCCAGGCTAATGATATTTAAAGTAGCTATGGCAAAAGTACTGGTTTTTATTCCCCCTCCCGTAGACTGAGGTGAAGCACCAATCCACATCAACAGCATAATCACTAATACCGTTGAGAATTCGAGCGATGCATTGTCGAGCGTGTTGAATCCTGCAGTACGCGGAGTTGTAGCACCAAACAGGGCTGTAATAATTTTACCAAAAGAATTATGCTCGTACAAAGTATTGTTGTATTCTAAAGCATAAAAAATAAAAAATGATACAAATGTTATTGAAAATGTTGTAATCAATGTAATTCTGCTATTTAGACTCAAAACCCAAGGTTTGTAAACAGTCAATCTTTTACTTACGGACAACAAGGTAGAAATTCGATACTTTAAATAGCTCAATATATTTGTCACAATAGGAAAACCGAGTCCTCCAAAAACAAATGTGAGAATTAGAATTATCTGAAGAAAATAATTAAACCTAAAACTATCATCATAAAGTCCAGCGGATATAGTTGAGAATCCCGCATTGCAAAAAGCAGAAACAGCATGAAACACAGAAAAAAAGAGCATATCAAATTGAGAATCAAAAAGCGAAGAATCTAAACTTGTGTAAATCATAATTCCTGAAAATATTTCTAAGCCAAATGTGATAAGTATAATATATTTCAACATAGAAAAAACCTCTCCAAGCTTTCCAGAACTAGTCATATCACCAAGTGCGAGTCGGTTCTCATAGGTCGTTCCTCCTTTAAAAAAATAACTAAAATAGCTCGCAAAAGTAAGAATGCCAAGCCCTCCAAGTTGAATAAGAATGAGAATGAGTGTTTGTCCGAACTGAGTGAAATCAGATGATGTGTCTAAAACCACCAGTCCAGTAACGCATACAGCGCTTGTAGATGTAAACAAGGCGTCCATGTAGGATATTCCATGTACTGTTGCATTGGGTAGTAAAAGCAAAACAGAACCGAACAGTATAATCGATAAAAAACTTATAATAAATACCTGCGCAGGGTTTAGCACAGTTCTTTTGAAATTAATATTTAACTCAGAAAACTCTCTGATAAAAGCAAAAATGACAGCCAATTTACTCCACATGGTTTTATCAAACCAACTGACAGAATAAGTGTAGTAATTTTCAAAACCATCTACAAAACGAATTTTAAAAATAACCAATGTAAAAACAACTGTAATTAGGTCAAAGTAAAAAGCCTTCTTTCTAAATCGCGAGGTGTCTCTAAAATACCTCAACATTGTCGCACTCAAGCCTAAAAAAAGGATAAAGAAATAGCTATTATCAACCAGGTATTGGTGTTCTACTGATTGGTGAAAACCAAAATCGATGAATAACATGGCAACTCCAGCCACTGCCATCCAAAATACAATGCGATAGAAAACTAGAATTAGATTCATCACTTATTTTTGCGCCTCATTTGCAATCATCGTTGAGAATAATGGGTGCGAAGGTAATTAATCTGCATCAATATCTATTATGTGAAATGTAAAATAGCCATTGATATTTCTACCAACAGCCATTAACTCTAAATTTACTCTGTTTTTAGAGCAAAGTTGACGGACAAACATAGGCCGACACATCAAATTTTTCAGAATTTTTTATTGCGCCAAAACCACCTTGGATATCAATCAAATTCTCGAATCCACGTGCTTTCAAAATCGAAGCAAAGATAACCGATCGATACCCACCTGCACAATGTATCAGATAGGTTTTATCCTTATCTAATAAATTCATACTTTCGTTTACATAATCCAAGGGTGCGCTGGTTGCATTAAGTATGTGTTCACTTTCATACTCAGATTTCTTGCGAACATCAACGATAGGAATATTCTGGTTTTTCGCAAGAACGAAAGCATCATCAGCTGTAACCGATTGAATCAGGTCAATTTGTTGATTTTCTCTAGTCCAAGAAGCAAAACCGCCTGATAAAAACCCAATAGTATTGTCGTAACCTACACGTGCCAGTCGAGTAACAATTTCCTCCTCTCTACCCGGTTCAGCGACTAACAGTAAAGGTTGTTTGATGTCTAAAATCAAGGTTCCAACCCACACCGCAAATTGACCATCAATTCCAATATTGATTGAATTAGGAATAAAACCTTTTACAAATTCTGTGGGTTTTCTGGCATCCAATACCAATGCACCAGTTTCCTCTGCTATACTGATAAATTCATGAGCTGAAAGTGGCGTCAAACCTTTGTTTAATACATTGTCAATAGAATCATAACCCCTAATATTAAGCAAAACATTTTCAGGGAAATAAGCAGGTGGCGATGTTAAGCCTGCCGTGATTTCTTTAACGAATTCATCTTCAGAGAGTGCAAGATTTAACGCATAATTAGTCTTCTTCTGATTACCTAAAGTATCAAATGTTTCTTTGCTCATATTCTTACCACAAGCGCTACCCGCTCCATGAGCTGGATAAACTATCAGCTCGTCTGGCAGAGGCATAATCTTATCTCTTAACGAGTGAAATAAATGACGCGCCAACATGTCTTGAGTTAATTCTGGGATCACTTTTTGTGCCAAATCAGGTCGGCCCACATCTCCAATAAAAAGCGTGTCTCCAGTATAGATACTGTGCATTTCACCATTTTCATCACGCAATAAAAAACATGAACTTTCCATTGTATGACCAGGTGTATGCAGCAATTCAAAACTGATATCTCCCAATTGAAACAACTCTCCATCTTTCGCTATGTGTACATCATAACCAATTGGAGCATCGTTGGGTCCAAAAACAATTGTTGCACCCGACTTCTTAGCTAAATCAATATGCCCAGAAACAAAATCAGCATGAAAATGAGTTTCGAAAATATATTTAATTTTCACACCCAACTCCTCCGCCTTTTTAATATAGGGAGCTACTTCACGAAGCGGATCAATAACCACTGCCTCTCCATTTGAATGGATAAAATAAGCTCCTTGAGCCAAACATCCAGTATAAATTTGTTCAATTTTCATAAGTACTAGTTTAAATTTAATTCTTTTTGTATTCGAGATTTTGAAAGACAGGAAAAATTCCAGCTATTCCTTTTAATTTTAATGAATAAAAAATATTCTTCCCTTGTTTCTCTGAGCACAATATTCCTTTATCTTTCATTTTAATAAGATGATGAGACAACATAGACTGTTCGCAATCACAACCCAACATCAGTTGGATTTCAGAGACAGATAGGGATTCTTTTTCTCTAAGTAAACCCAAAATATTAAGTTTTACAGGATGTGCGATACATTTCAATAAATCTGCTAAAGTGTCATTATTCATAACGGTGATTTAATTTGATGCAAACATATGAATAAATATTAATATGTATGTTTATTCGATTGAAATTATTTCATGTTTTATTTCATTTCAATCATAAACGCTTATTAATTAACACGTTAAACATTGAAACAAACTAAAACAATATTTAATTAATTACGTGAGGAACGATACCCGACGACTATCAGGGCGTGATACTTTGAGAACAGAAGGATGACATGTATTAATTAGGGTGTAGAAGGCAAAAAAAAGAGCGACTATCCTAGGATAATCGCTCTTCATAAAAAAGGCATCGACTTACTTTCCCAC
>Ga0209284_10000258_pt1 | contig 85943 bp, 54 predicted proteins | sample FRY03_FD_187211 | JGI IMG/M metagenome (GOLD analysis project Ga0209284, IMG submission 187211) | Freshwater microbial communities from Lake Fryxell liftoff mats and glacier meltwater in Antarctica - FRY-03 (SPAdes) (version 2) | ecosystem: Environmental > Aquatic > Freshwater > Ice > Glacier... | reverse complement strand
AAAAGCGCGACGCCGACAGCGCTCGTGAATCTCCGATAATTCCGAAATCGTTCTGGCTCATTCCTCTGCTCTGGCTTCGCCCAGCCAGTGAGTCCAATGACTTCAGAAAGATCGAACTCCGTCTGCAGGGGAATCGAACCAGAACGTCTGATCTGCGTCCACAGATTCACATAGTCTGGATATCCGGGGTCACCCGGAGAGAAGTCGATGATGTCCTGATCGGTGACCCTCGATTGCGTGTATTGGAAGAGGCTGATGACCGAGGAATCCATTTCTTGAGATAACGTCAAAAGTGATGGCAACCCCACTAGCGGGAGCTAACGTTGATCGCGGGGTTGAGGTTGAAATTACGCGGGAACATGGAAAACAGAGGGGCTAGTGGGGGTTGCCATCCACGTCTTGTTCGCTGTCTCTTTTTGGTATTGCGTCCGAGAAGAATGCCAGCCCGATGATCAGCCCCGGAATGAAACGGTAGATGTCATCGAAAATCAGATCGATGGGATGGCGGACATCAAATCCAGTCATGAAGTGGATAGGCAGAGCAGAAAATGTGGTAAAAAGGTAAAGCCAAGCCCCCCAACGCTTCAACTTGAGTAGTCCGATGATCGATGCGATCCAAGCAACAAACATCGCCAGACCACCCACTATAAAAGCGATCATGCCCAGACTGAAGGAGTGGAGATCATCAAACGCAGAATACTGATTCTCTTCAAGGGTTAAGATGTAATTGATTAGCGGCTCTGCGGGCTGGGCATGGGCATTCCCCTGATGAGATCGGAGAGGCCGGAGGCGACGCGGTAGCCCCGGAGGGCGATGGTGGCGGTCACGCTTTTCATGGCTTCGTAGATGGCGGCGCCACGTTCGTTCTTGGAGCAGTGGGAGACTTTTCTGGCGATGACGGCACCCCGCAAGCCACGTTCGGCACGATTGTTGGTCGGCTCGATTTCCGGATGCTCGAGGAAGAGGAGCACGCGCCCGTGGTCGTGCTGACGACCGATGCCATCGAGAAGGCGTTGGTTGTCGGAGTCACTCAAAACCCGGTCCCGCAGCAGCCAGGTGAGTTTGTCAGCGATGGGTTGGCCCCGTGCCCTGTATGCCTGCAGCGAGCAGTTGCCTGCGCGGTACTCCTGCCAGAGGGCGAGAGCTTCACGGAGGGTTGATTTCACATCGCGGGCAAACCGCTTGGCCCGTCCTCGCCGGGTCTCCTCGACCACACTGAGATTCTTGAGGAGATGACTCAGGCACTTCTGTTGTTCGATGTCCGCGAGCGCGTGCGCCTCATAGCTGGTAATGCCAGTCATGTCCTTGAGTACCCGCGGCACTTTGCTCAGTGGGAGTCCATGGTGATAGTGCAGCGAGAACGCCTGGGCCAAAATCTGCGGCCCCGTCCGATGCGCACTGGCTCCATGCTGGCCAGCCATCAGTTCTGCATGAGTGCCGCGGCCCCGCCAACCACAACGCGGACAAAAACCGACTTCCACGTGGAATCGTTTGATCACACGCACCGATTGCGGCGGCGTGTCCTCCACCGTGGCCACTTCTGCCTTCAAGGCCCTATTCTCCACACGCAGCGCGGCGTTCTCCGCCTCCAATACCTCCACCCGCTCCAGCAAATCCATCACCAGCCCCACCAGTTCGGCGTGGCTCACTTTTACAAGGCTTTGACGGTTTCGACGGATCAAAATTTCCAATGTGTTTCGGAAATCTTAATCACTTTTCCGTTTACTGCAAGCCGCTAATCAATTACGATGGAAGACATACCCGCCCCTTTCGGAACAGGGCGGGACATCAATGACAACTTCGTTGTCACCGGCGATGGGGGCTGGGTCTGGTATGCCAATGAGATGTGGATGGACTATATCTTTATGGACCAGGCGCTCGGTTTCATCCGCCCCCGCGACATCAACAACGCCGGTGCCAGCATTGGTGTGAACGAGGGATTTCCCGGAACAGCGTTCTATTGGGAAGACGAAATCGGCTACCAGATCAGCACCAACATCCTCGCAGACCCGCTCTCGTGGACCGTAACTGATGCCTACGCCATCAATGAAGATGGCTGGATACTTGCTGCCGGATATGAAGGCCGTGGTCCTCCAAGCGCAGACTCTCATTACGCCTTCCTGCTCCTGCGCCCCGTGCCGGAGCCGGGCAGTGCCGTCTTGGTCACGCTTGCCAGTGCGTTCCTGCTCCGGCGCCGCCGCTGAGGGGATCCCGCGATGTACGTGAAGATAGAATTCATGACCGTCCCATTCAACTGCCGCACCGCCTCTTGGTCCGGCATCACTTTTGGCGTGTGGGATTCTGTTTTAACAACCGATTGTGCCACACTGTATTGAATGAGGGATATTCTACACTGACTCCCACCTTCTCACCCCTCCGGGTCTTCGAGGATGAGTTGGAGCCTGGAGGCGAGGGCGTCAGGAAAGCGAGAGAGCCAAGAGCTGTCGAAGAGTCCGACGGCCAGCAGGTCACGGAGGTGCATGCGGTCCTTGTCTCGGAAGGAGATGAGCTTTATGCGCACGAGGTCCTGGAGAGGGATCAGGGCAAAGCCATCGCAGGGCTCGGTGGTGCGCAGCTCGGGTGTGGGTTCGATGGCATCCGGCAGGTTGCGTCCTTAACGCTATTCATGGCGGCGTCGTGCTTTTGGAGATGGAACCTTTTGAGGCTGTGGTTTGGCACTCGCTTCCAGTTTTATCCATCGCTCACACCCACAAATTCCGATCCAAAGTGCGGAAGTTGACGGCTTCGAGGAGGTGGTCGGAGGTGATGGTATCGTGCCCGGCGAGGTCGGCGAGGGTGCGGGCGACTTTGAGGATTCGGTCATGGGCTCGGGCGGAGAAGTTCATTTGGTCCATGGCATTTTCGAGCATGTCGCGGGAGGCATCGTCGAGGGCGGTGTGGGCTTTCATGACGCGGGACGACATGGAGGCATTGCAGCGGATATTCGGCTCATTGGCGAAGCGGGCGGATTGCACGGCGCGGGCGACCTCGATGCGGGCGCGGATGGCGTCGGACGGCTCGCCGGAGTCGGCGCGGTTGAGGTCGCGGAACTCGACGGACGGGACTTCGATGTGGATGTCGATGCGGTCGAGGAGCGGGCCGGAGAGTCTTTGTCGATAGGCGCGGAGCTGGTTCGGAGTGCAGCGGCACTCGCGTTTGGGATCGCCGAAGTAACCGCAAGGGCAGGGGTTCATGGCTGCCACTAACAGAAAGCGAGCGGGGTACGTAATACTGGCGGCGGCGCGGGAGATGGTGACTTTGCCGTCTTCGAGCGGCTGGCGCATGACTTCGAGCGTGCTGCGGCGGAACTCGGGCAGTTCGTCGAGGAAGAGCACGCCGTTGTGGGCGAGCGAGACTTCGCCGGGGAGCGGATTGCTGGTGCCGCCGAGCAGGCCGGCGTCGGAAATGGTGTGGTGCGGGCTGCGGAACGGGCGGATGGTAAGGAACGACTGGCGGCTGCTGAGCAAGCCGGCGATGGAGTGGATCTTCGTCGCTTCGATCGCCTCGTCCTCGTTCATGGCCGGCATGATAGTGGCGACGCGTTTGGCGAGCATCGATTTGCCGGTGCCGGGGGGGCCGACCATCAGAAGGTTGTGACCACCGGCGACGGCCACCTCGAGGGCGCGCTTCACGCCGGCCTGGCCTTTGACGTCGGCAAAATCGATGTCGTGGACTTGTTCTTGGCGGAGCTTTTCCAAGTCGCGCCGCGGTTCGGGGACAAGCGGGAATGTGCCGTCGATGTGCCGGTACGCCTCGACCAGGCTGGAGACGCCGTAAACGATCACTCCGTCGACCACGCTGGCCTCGACCGCATTTTCGCGCGGCACGATGACGGCGCGGCGGCCCCGGGCGCGGGCTTCGATGGCGAGCGGCAGCACCCCGCGCACCGCGCGCACGCTGCCGTCCAGCGCCAGTTCGCCGGTGATGAGATAGTCGTCGAACATGCCGGCCGGAGCGTCCTCGCGCGCGGCAACCAGCCCCAGGGCGATCGGCAGGTCAAAACCCGCGCCCTCCTTTTTGACGTCCGCGGGAGCCAGATTCACGGTCAGCCGGCCCATGGGCGGTTTAAATCCGCTGTTCCAGATCGCGGTGAGCACCCGGTCGCGGCTCTCGCGGACGGCGGCATCGGGCAGCCCCACGATCATGATGCCCTTCATTTCCTCTCCGGGCGAGGCATTCGCTTCGATCTCGACTTCCAGCGCCTCCACGCCCTTGAGCGCGGCGGAAAAGAGTTTGGCAAAGGAGGAAGGCATGGCGGGGAGGGAAAACCACCATCATGCCTCATGTGTTCATCTGAGCAAAGAGGAATCCGAGCGTGCCCCGCGAATTCTGACCGGCAAACTGGCCGGCCCGGTGGCGCAGCCGCGGTCGCGCCCAAACCAGCGCGATAAAGGGAACGCGATAAAGGGACAGGCACTCTAGACCCGCGATAAAGGGAGAGGCACATCAAGAGGGCTGGACAGGTTCCCGGGATTTTACCCGTTCGCTGTCGGGTGCAGACCGTGCGGGTTGTGCTACTACTTTCTGTCCACCGGGCTCCGCTGCTCCGGCCGGTCTTGTTTCGCCCAATCACATGTCCGCACTGCTGCAACGATTCCGCCACTACGAGATTGCCGAGGACCCGGGTGGGGCCTCGTTGGAATTGTGGCGCACCGACCGGGAGGTGGTCTGCCTCGCCTCGGTGCCGGCGGAGCAGCGGTGGGTGGAGCTGCATGTGCTGGCCGGGGTGGACACGCAGCAGGAGGCGGAGCGGCCGGTGGTGGAGGCTTTTCGCGCGCACACGCGGGCGCTGCAGCGGGTGCGCGACCGGCGGGTGCTGGAGGTGCTGGAAGCCGGCGAGGATGAGGGGGCGCTTTTTTATGTGAGCGAGTTTGTGGACGGGGAGACCCTCGACGGTTATCTGGCGCGGTGCACGCCGCTGCCGGGGTGGTGGGCGGTGGAAATCGCGCGCCAGCTGACTCTGGGGCTGCTGGCGCTACGGAGCGCGCCCTCCCTGCTGGCGCGCGTGCAAGTATTCAATGCCCGGCTGACCTTGGAGGGAGAGGCGACGGCTGACGCGCTGGTGAAGCTGGCCGACTTCGACCTCGGCGGGCTGCCGTCAGTCCCCGAGCCGGACACCGCCTCGGCGGAAGCGCGGGCCGTGCATGAGGTCGGGCGGCTGTTGTGTTACGCCCTGAGCGGCATGGTGGCCGAGCAGACCACGCCACGCGGGCGGTCCAGTCTGCCGGTGCCGCCCGAGGTCACCCAGCTTCTTTCCCGTCTGCTGAGCCGGCCCGGCCGCCCCTCCCCCTCCGATCTGCCCGGCCTGCTGGCCGGCCTGGCGGCGAGCGCGCTGGCACCCGCGCTGGCCACGGTGCCCGCGCGCCTGCCCTCCGCGCTCCGGCCGCGGCTTCCGCTGGCGGCTCATTTTCCCACCCTGCCGCGACTTGGGACCGAACTCGGTGATCGCCTTCGCCTGGAGCGAACTCCCTTTGACGCCGCGCAGCCCTATGCCCAGCGCGGCTTCGCCGGCACCGTCCCAGTGACCGTGCAGTTACTTCCGCCGCCGCGCCTCCTGACGCCCAGCCACCTGATGGCGATCCGGCGCGCCGCCGAAGAGGCCGCCGGCCCGGCCCGGCCGCATCTACTGCGGGTGCTCGAACTGCCCGCGGGCGACGATCGGGGATGGTTTCTCGAGGAAGGCGCTCCGCGGCTGAGCCTGGACGCGGTGCGCCGCCTCCGCCGCATCCTGTCCCCGGGCGAGGCTGCCTTGCTCCTGCGGGAGTGGCACAAGGGCGTCCTGGCCATCGAAAACCGCGGGCTGGCCCCGGTCGCGCTGTGCCCGCAGCAGGTGTTTTTGGATTTCCCCGAGTCGCCGGCCGGGGGTCCGGGCGACGACCAACTGGCGTCCCAGCCGGTGCACCTCTGGCCGGCGTTCAAGGTGAAAATGCGCGCCCATCCGGTGGCCACGCACCTGGCCCAGCCCCAGCGGTTCCTGCGGGAGCGATTGCTCGATCCCTCTCCGCCGCGCCGGTCGCCGGCCTCGCTGGCCGGGGCTCCCGCGGGACAGGGAGCACCGACTGCCGCGGATTATGCGGCGCTGTTCACCTGGCTTTGCGGGGGGTCGACCGCGGTGCCGGCCGACCTCGCCGGGTTGGTTAGCAGCACGATTGCCGGAACTGGCGTGACGACCCGGGAAGCCTTTCTGGACGCGCTGGTGCCGCTTATCCCCCGCCCCCCCAATCCGGCCCACGTCGCCGCCGCGTCCGCCTCGGCCGCCAAAGAGGTCCGCACCACGCCGGGCGGGGGTCCGGAAAAAACCGCATCCGGGACCAAGCGCGGCAAGCGGGCGGGACGAATATCCCCCGCCCCGAAAGCGGCCGCTGCCGCAGCTGCTTCGCCACTCTCCCAGGAGGGCCCGGCACCCGAGCCCGCGGGAGACGCCGAACCGCCCGCAACCGGTTTCCTCAGCCCCGACCTGGAAGCGCGGTGGGAGGGCGAGGGAGGGCCGGCTGACCGCGACGCGGGAGGATTTGCCGAGGTGCTGCTGGGCCCGGTTCCCGCCCTACTGCCGGATGCGCCGGAGCCGGAGCCGGCCTTCATGGCCGGGACGGAGGAGGAAACCGGAGAGGAGCTGCCGGTCGGCGCGCTTTTTGGCGGCGGGCTTCCACCCGACGGGGCCGGGGCCGGCGTGGAGGAGGGCGACAGGCATGGTTTTGATTTCGGCGGGCCGGACGACCGCGAGCGCGGTCCCAGCGTGGCGCGGTTAATCCTGCTGGTGGTGCTGGCAGCCCTCCTGATCGCGGGGCTGATGGCCCATTTCACCGGCCTGGCCCCATGGCGATGAAACCGCTGGCCGCCGGCGCGCCAGCCCGCCCCGGGGTCACCGCCGGCCGGCATTTTCTCCGCAACCGGCCGCGAGTGTCGGGGTTTGAGCTGCTGCCATGAACCCGCCCGCGCCCCACGACCCAGAGTCCCCTGACGAAGCCCGCGATCCCGCGTGGGCGTTGCTGGATCGGGCACGCCGGGTGAAGGTCAGTCCCCATTTTTCCCGCCACGTGCTCTCGGCCGTGCGGGCCGGGCGCGACGCCCGCGACGTTCGCTGGGCGTGGCTGCGTCACTTCCTGGCTCCGGCGGCGCGGCCGGCGCTGGCCATGGCCGCCCTGACGGTGCTGGCTGGGGGACTCTGGCTCCTACGGCCGTCCGGGCCCTCCCCGCTCGCCCGCCCGGCCCCGCCCGCCCTCGCCGCCGCCGAGGCCGCGGAGATCGTGGACGCGCTGACCACGGAACTGGCCCTGTTGGAGGATGTGGACAGCCTGCTCGCGCCGGAAGACGGGCTGGACCTCGAGGAGGAAGACGTCGGCAGGCTGCTGTTTTAAAGGGGCGGAAAGATGGTCGCGGGTTGGCGGGATGCGGGCGACCTCCGCCCCTTGCCGCTCACCCGCGACGGCGTTTCATTCGGCGGCATGGCCGCGCCCCTCAGCCCGCTGATCCTGCCTGCTTGGGAATCCGTCCGACCGTCCGCGCCGGAGGATGCGGGCTCCGGACTCGTCGCCGGCACGCTCCATCTGCCTGAGCGAACCGTCCTTGTGGACCCGGATCTCCTGCTCAACCTGCTCCGTCGCGCTCGGGCGGCCGCCCGCCTGGCCTATGCGCCCTTCTCGAAGTTCCGGGTGGGGGCCGCGCTGATCATGGCGGATGACCCGGCCCAGAGCATCATCACCGGGGCCAATGTCGAGAACAGCTCGTACAGCCTGACTCAGTGCGCCGAGCGCACGGCCTTGCCGCATGCCGCCGCGCAGGGGCATCGCCGGCTGCGGTATCTTGACAGCGGGCCGCTCCGGCCGGACCTCCGGGTCATGCGCATTGTGATCATCGGAACGGGGGGGCGCGTCGGGGGGGCGCTCGCGCGTCATTTCCGCCTCGCCGGCCACGCGGTTGTGGGGTTTGACCGCACCGCCCTCGACCTCACGCGACCGGAGATCATCCGGGATCGGCTGGAGCCGCTGGCCTTCGACACCGTGCTGCTGCCAGCCGCGGTCACGAATCTCGATTACGCGGAAGCCCACCCGGAGGAAACCTGGGCCGCCAACGTCGATGGGCCGGCGCTGGTGGCGACGCTCGGTGCGGCCCGCGGGGCGCGGATGATTCATTTCAGCACGGACTACACCTACGACGGCACCCGGCTGGGGCTGCGGGTCGAGACCGAGGCGGCCGCCCCGCTCAGCGTTTATGCCCGCAGCAAGGCCGAGGGCGACCGGCGCGTTCTGGAGGCTACCGAGGGCGCGGCGCTGATCGCGCGGGTGAGCTGGGTGTTCGGGCCCGACCGCTCATCCTTTCCCGACCAGATGATTGCGCGGGCCGTGGCCGGCGGGCCGCTGGAGGCGGTCGCGGACAAATTTTCCACGCCCACCAGCGCGCTTGACCTGTGCGCGTGGCTGGAGCCATTCGTGGACGGCCCGCACCGCGACACCGGCGGCATCGTCAACTTTTGCAACGGCGGCGAGCCGGCGTCGTGGCATTCGTACGGGCAGGCCGCGCTCGATCTGGCGGCCGGGCTCGGCGTGCGGCTGCGCGCCACCACCGTCACGCCCCGCCGCCTCGGCGACATCGCCGCCTTCAAGGCACCGCGACCGGTGCACACCGCCATGAGCCACCAAAAACTCGCCTCCCTGCTGGGATCGCCGCCACGCCCGTGGACGGAAGCGCTGCGCGACTACTTGCGCACGTACCATGCACCGGCTTGAATACCTGCTTCCATGTCCCACCAATCCCGCTTCAACCGACTCTTTGGCTCCGATGGCAAATGCTTCGATGTCGCCATCGACCACGGCTTCTTCAACGAAAACGTCTTTCTGCCTGGCATCGAGGACCTTGGCACCGCGGTGCGCACGGTCGTCGCGGCCGGCCCGGACGCCATCCAGCTGACCACCGGCCAGGCGCGCCTGCTCCAGGGGATCCCCGGACGGCACAAACCCTCACTCGTCCTGCGCACCGACGTGGCCAACATCTACGGCAAAGTCCTGCCGACTGCGCCCTTCAGCCGCATGATCGAGGACGCCGCGCTCCAGGCGGTGCGCCACGACGCGGCCTGCGTCTGCGTGAACCTCTTTCAGATCCCCGGAGCCTCCGTCGTGCATGACCACTGCGTGGACAACATCTGCCGCCTCAAAGTCGAATGCGACCGGTACGGCATGCCCATGATGATCGAGCCGCTCGTCTTCCAACCCAACGAAAAGGCCGGGGGTTACATGGTGGATGGCGACGAAAACAAAATCATGCCGCTGGTGCGCCAGGCGGTCGAACTCGGTGCCGACATCATCAAGGCCGACCCCACCGATGACGTGTCGATCTACCACAAGGTGGTCGCCGTCGCGTGCGGCATCCCCGTGCTGGTCCGTGGCGGAGGCCGGGTCAGCGATGAAGAAATCCTCAAGCGGACCAAGGCGCTGATGGACCAGGGCGTGGCCGGCATTGTGTACGGGCGCAACGTGATCCAGCACCCGAACCCCAGTGGCATCACCAAAGCCCTGATGGCCGTGGTCCACGAAGGAGCGACCCCGGAGGCCGCGCTTGCCTTCCTCGCCTGAGGCGAAGGTGAAGATCCCGGGCCGGCCGGCGGCCCGGTTCCAACTGGCCGTAAATAGGTCGGCCGACCTCCCTGAGGCGCGGCCGGCGTTTGCCATTCTCTGGATTGGACCCGCGCCGTCCTTGCCGGGCCCGCGGCGACTTGGCGCTTCAGACCGTCTTGCGACGGCGCTTGACCTTGAGCTGAACCAGCGAGTGCAGGATGCTCGCCTCGGTGGCGGCGATTTCTTCGGCGGTCAGATTGCCGGTGTCCTTGAGGCGCGCCTGGGCGCGATCCAAGGCCGCCTGGACGGCCGTCTCGTCAATGGCTTCCTCACCCACCGCCGCATCCGTCAGGATGCGGGTGCTGGTTCCGGTCACTTCGACCAGCCCTTCGCCAACCGCCAACACCTGGGTCTTGTTTCCCTTGGTGATCCGCAGCTCCCCGGCGCTGAGCAGAGTGACCAGGGGTGCGTGGTTTGGCAGCACCCCCATTTCACCCTCATGAGCGGGAAGGATCACGGAGTCCACCTCGTCAGCATAAATACTGGCTTCGGGGGTGACGATTTCAAGCTGGAATGGCATGGGCGTGGGATGAGTAGAACCTAGTCCTTCTTCACCAAGTCGATGCCGCCCTTCATGTAGAAGTTGGCCTCGGGAACGGTGTCGTGCTTGCCGTCGAGGATCTCGGCGAACCCGCGGACGGTTTCCTTGACGCTGACGTATTCGCCCTTGGTGCCGGTGAAGACCTCAGCGACGGTGAATGGCTGCGACAGGAAGCGCTGGATTTTGCGGGCCCGGAAGACGGTCTGTTTGTCGTCGTCGTTGAGCTCGTCCATGCCGAGAATGGCGATGATGTCCTGCAGGTCCTTGTAGCGCTGGAGCACGCGCTGGACGCCGCGGGCAACCCGGTAGTGCTCCTCACCGACGATTTCCGGGGCGAGCGCCTTGGACACCGAGGAGAGGGGGTCGACGGCCGGGTAGATCCCGAGTTCAGCCAGGGAGCGCTCCAGCACGACGGTCGAGTCGAGGTGGGCAAAGGTGTTGGCTGGGGCCGGGTCGGTCAAGTCGTCCGCCGGCACGTACACCGCCTGGAAAGAGGTGATGGATCCGGATTTGGTCGAGGTGATCCTTTCCTGCATCGCGCCCATCTCGGAGGCGAGGGTCGGCTGGTAACCGACGGCGGAAGGGGTCCGTCCGAGCAGCGCGGAGACCTCGGAGCCGGCCTGGGAGAAACGGAAAACGTTGTCCACGAACATGAGCACGTCCTGATTCTTCTCGTCGCGGAAGTATTCGGCCATCGAAAGGGCGGAAAGGGCGACGCGCAGACGAGCGCCGGGAGGCTCATTCATCTGGCCGTAGACCAGCGCGACCTTGGAGCCGGGCGCAAGGACCGGGCGGCCTTGGTCGTCCTTCTTCGGATGGCCTTTTTCGTCGCGCTCGGTGGCGATGACGCCCGACTCGATCATTTCCCAGTACAAGTCATTGCCCTCGCGGGTCCGCTCACCCACTCCGGCGAAAACGGAGTATCCGCCGTGGCCCTTGGCGATGTTGTTGATGAGCTCCATGATGACGACCGTCTTGCCGACGCCCGCGCCCCCGAAGGCCCCGACTTTGCCGCCCTTGGTGAAGGGGCAGATGAGGTCGATGACCTTGATGCCGGTTTCGAGGATCTGCGCCGACGGGTCCTGGTCCACAAGGGACGGAGCCGGGCGGTGGATCGGGTAACGCTTGGCCGTTTTCGGGGCTGGCTGGTCGTCCACGGGATCGCCGGTGACGTTGAAGATGCGGCCCAGGACCTCTTCACCCACCGGAACGGTGATGGGCGCGCCCGTGTCGATCACGGAAAAGGCACGCTGGAGGCCCTCGGTGGAGGTCATGGCCACCGAGCGCACCCAGCCGTCGCCGAGGTGCTGCTGCACCTCGCAGACCAGGCGAGTGGGTTTGCCGTTGAGATCATAGTTGATCTCCAGCGCATTGTAGATGGCCGGAAGCTGGCCGGTGGCGGAGAAATCAACGTCCACCACGGGACCGATGACCTGGACGATTTTGCCGATATTGCTCATGGGAAAGACTTAAGGTACCTGGTTACGGGTTGCGGAAAGGGCGACTTGGAGGCGGGGCGGCCAGCCGCTGGGTCAGAGAATCTGGAACCAGTGGCCGGCGAGCCGGAAAGGCTATTCAAGGGCCATCTTGGCGGTGGTGATTTCGAGGAGTTCGTTGGTGATGGAAGCCTGGCGCAGCTTGTTGTATTCGAGGCTCAGATCCTTGAGCATCTGCTTGGCGTTGTCGGTGGCGTTTTTCATCGCGACCATCCGGCTGGAGTGCTCGGAGGCGCGTGCCTCCAGCAGCATTTGGAAGAGCGTGAGATTGACGTACTGGGGCAGCGTGCGCTCGAAGACCACCGATGCGCTCGGCTCGAAGGCATATTCCAGGGTCGGCGCGGCGGTTTCGGCGACCTCCAAGGCGGTCCCCATGCCCTCAAACGCCTTTTTTCCGCCCAGTTTGACCGGGTTGACGGGCAGCAGCTGCTCGACCGTCGGGACTTGGGTCACGGTGTTGACGAAGTTGTTGAAGGCGACCAGCACCTCCTTGTATTCACCGGTCAAAAAGCGCTCTTGAACGTAGCGGCCAACGGTGCGCATTTCCACGAACTTGGCCGGATCCTTGATGGTGAAGTCCGCGAGCAAGTTCCTTTTCAACCGCGAGAGCGTCTGGGATGCCTTGCGGCCGACCGTCACAAAATCGTACGAGTCCCCGATCAGGGTCTGATTGATTTTTTTGAGCAGGTTGGTGTTGAGAGCGCCGCAGAGGCCCTTGTCGGTCGCGATGACCACGACCAGTGTTTTGGTGCCGCTGCCGGCCGCGAAATACGGATGCGCGGACTCCTCGGCCCGATCCTTGAGGCTGACCAGCACTTGGTTGAGCAGGTCAGCGTACGGCCGGCCGCTCGTCGCCACGTCCTGCGCCTTTTTCATCTTGGCGGCAGCGACCAGCTGCATCGCCTTGGTGATTTGCGACGTGTTCTTGACCGACTTGATGCGCCGGCGGATGTCACGGGTTGAGGGCATGTCAGAAAGTGTTCAATGGGTGGTCCCCGGTGGTCGGTGTTCCGCAGGTCCAGGGGGGTGATTCCTCAACCGCGGGTTGAGGGCGCACCGCCCGGGCCCCGGGCGGGTTACTTCCAGGTCGACTTGAAGTCAGCGAGGGCGTTCTTGAGGTCGGCTTCGGCGTTTTCGAGCGACTTCTCGTTGGCGATGACTTCGAGCATGGCCTCTTTGCGGGTCGAGAGGAATTCCTCGAGTTTGGCCTGGCACTCGCGGATGCGATCCACGGACACGTCATCAAAGTATCCGTTCTGCATCGCGTAGAGCGAAGCGACCATGATCGGCAGGCTCTTCGGAAGATACTGTTGCTGCTTAAAGAGTTCGACGATGCGGGCGCCGCGGTCGAGCTTGGCCTTGGTGGCGGCGTCGAGGTCGGAACCGAACTGGGCGAAGGCGGCCAGTTCGCGGAACTGGGCGAGGTCGAGCTTGGTGGTGCCGGAGACTTTTTTGATGGCCTTGGTCTGCGCGGCGGATCCGACGCGGGAGACGGAGAGACCGACCGAGATGGCCGGACGAATGCCCTGGTAGAACAAGTCGGTCTCGAGGAAGATCTGGCCGTCGGTGATCGAGATCACGTTCGTCGGGATGTAGGCGGAGACGTCGCCCGCCTGGGTCTCGATGATCGGCAGCGCGGTCAGCGATCCGCCGCCGTAGTTTTCATTGACCCGCGCGGAGCGCTCGAGTAGCCGGCTGTGGAGATAAAACACGTCTCCGGGATAGGCTTCGCGACCGGAAGGGCGCTTGAGAATGAGCGACACCTGGCGATAGGCGACCGCCTGCTTGGACAGGTCGTCGAAGACGATGAGAGCGTCCTGCCCCTGGTCCATGAACCACTCTCCGATGGCGGCACCGGCATACGGAGCGAGGTACTGGGTGACCGCGGAATCGGAAGCCGAAGCGCTGACGATGACGGTGTATTCCATGGCCCCGGCGTCTTCGAGCGTTTTGACGACGCGGGCGACGTTCGACTGCTTCTGACCGATGGCCACGTAGATGCAATAAACGGGCTTGTGGCCCTTGAGCCGGCCCTGTTCGGCGGCCTTGTTCTGCTTGGCCTGGGAAATGATGGTGTCAACGGCGATCGTGGTTTTGCCGGTCGAGCGGTCGCCGATGATCAGCTCGCGCTGGCCGCGGCCGATCGGGATCATGGCGTCGATGGCCATGATGCCGGTCTGGACCGGCACCGAGACCGACTTCCGGGTGATGATGCCCGGGGCGATTTTTTCGACCGGATACTGGGCTTCTCCGACGATCGGACCCTTGCCGTCGATCGGTTCGCCGAGGGTGTTGACCACGCGGCCGAGCAGGCTTTTGCCGACGGGGACCGAGAGGAGGCGGCCGGTGGCCTTGACCTCGCTGCCGGCCTTGATGTGTTCGCCGGCACCGAGCAGCACGACCCCGACTTCGGTTTCCTCGAGGTTGAGCGCCAAGCCGAAGAGACCGCCGCCGAAATCGATCATCTCGTTGAGCATGACCTGCGACAGGCCCTCAACCTTGGCTGCGCCGTCGCCGATTTCGCGGACCACGCCGATGTTGGACTGGGAAACCGAGGACTTGAGGCCGTCGATGCTTTGTTGGATTTCTTCAAGGATGGTTGGCATGGCGGAAAAAGTAAGCGTGAGGAAAAAAATGTGGATGTGAGGAGCGCTCAGGCTCCGAGCGCCTGGCGGAGGGTTTCAAGGCGGGTGCGGACGCTGCCATCCCAGATGGTGGAGCCGAGTTTGATGCGCAAGCCCCCGACCAGGTCCGGGGTGAGTTTGAATTCCGAAGTCAGATCGGGACCGAATTTGGCGGCCAATTCTCCGAGCACGCGCGAGCGGGACGCATCGTCCAGCAGGGTGGCGCTTTCGATGACGGCGTGGCGCTTGTCGAGCTCCAGCCGGAGCAGCCGGCGGAAGGCGGTCAGGATCTGCAGCGAGTTGCGCGGCTTTTCCGCGACGATGCGCCGGGTCAATTCGGAGGCGCGCGCGGGGTCAACGCGTCCACCGGGCATCGACGCCTTGAGCAGCAGACGGGCGGAGCGAAGGGCTTCCTTTTTGACTTTCATCGGTGGGTGGCGCGGGACGAGAACGGGATTAGCGGGAAATCTGGGTGACCGCTTCCTGATTGATGCGGGCGTGGTCGTCGGGGCTGAGCACCTTGCCGGTGACCTTGCCGGTGGTTTCGATCACGAGGCGGCCGAAGTCGCGCTTGAGCGTGGCAAAGGCCTGGTCGCGCTCGATCACGGTGGCTTCGCGCCCCTTGGCGATGATGGAGGTGGCCTCGGCGATGGCTTCCTGGCGCTTCTTTTCCGCGGTCGCAGCGGCGGCATCCTGCGCTTCCTTGATCATGCGGGCGGCGTGGGTGTTGGCGGCGTCGACCACTCCGCGGGCCTGCCCTTCGGCGTTGGCCAGATTGGCTTTGCTCTTCTCGAAATTGGCTTCCGCCTCCTCGATCCGCTGGCGGCGCTCCAGGAGGAGCTGGGTGATCGGGCCGAAGGCGAATTTATTGAGCACCGCGAAGACCACAAGAAGGATCACGCACTGGGCAATGAAGCTGGGCCATTCGATTTTGAATGTGTCGAGAATGTCGGCCATGGCGGCGGTGGTGTGGGCGGCAGGGTGAGCGGAACGAGGAACGGAATAGGCGGGGCAGCGGGTCAGCCGGCAGGGCGACCCCCTGCCCCGATGGAACGGTCAGGATTTTCTAGCGGCCTTGGGCGAAGGCGAGCACGAGGGCGTAAATGGCGATAGCTTCCGCCAGCGCCATGCCGATGATGGAGATGGTCAGGATGTTGCCGAAGGCACCGGGGTTGCGGCCGACCGCCTGGGCGGCGGCAAAGCCAATGAGACCGATGCCGATGCCTGCGCCCGCGCCGGCGACGCCGAGGGTGAAGGAGCCGTTGAGGCTGCTGGCCTGGGCGATTTCCACGGAGGGGGCGGCGGCTGCTTGCAGGGTGGTGAGAATTTCGGTGATCATGGCGTCGTGGTCTTGGGTTGGTGCTGGTGTTGGCTTGGTGTTACAATCGCCGTCCGCAGTCTGGCCACGGTCCCGGCGACAAAGTCTGGATTAATGGGCGGCCGGGGCCGGGGCACCGTGCCCTTCGGCGTCGTGCGCGTCGTCTCCGTGCTCTTCATCGTGGGCGGTCGACAACTGGATGTAGACGGCGCAGAGCAGGGTGAAGACGGTGGCTTGGAGCACGCCGACGAGAAGTTCGAGGAAATAAAACGGGAGCGGCAGGAGGATCTTGCCAAAGAAGGCGACGATCGGAGGAGCTCCCAGGGAGGCGAGCAGCCCGCCCATGGCGTGCAGCAGGGTTTCACCCGCGAAGATGTTGCCGAAGAGACGGAGCGAGAGCGAGACCGGGCGGAAGGCAATGGAAACCAGCTCGATCATGCCGACGAAGAAGAAAATCGGGATCAGCGCGAACTTCATGAACCCCTGCAGGCCGCCCTTGGGACCGAAAGTATGGAGGATAAATCCCCACACGCCGACTTCCCGCACGGTGAGAAACACCCACAGCAGCATAAAGACCGCGGCCAGCGCGAGGGTGAAATTGAGGTCGGCGGAAGCCGGGCGGAACCACGGGATCAGGTGCTCCTTATATGCCACCTCGGCCTCGGGGGCCTCATGGGACTCAGCGACGGCGGCAACTTCCTTGGCCGCAGTGGCGGATTCCGGAGATTCAGCCACTGCGGTCGCGTGCACCGCCGCTGGAGTGGCGGGAGCCACGTGCGCCGCCACGGGATGTTCGGCCCCGTGGTCGCCATGGGCACCGCCCTTCCAGCCGATCGTGCCGACACCGGGCAGCAGGCCGAAATAGTTGTTCATCAGCACAAAAATGAAAATTGTGGCCAGCAGCGGAAAAGCCCGGGGAGCGACTTTTTTGCCCACGATGGCTTCGGTCTGGTTGAACAGAAACTCCGCGATCAGCTCAACGAAGTTTTGACGAGCGCCCGGGATCAGCTGCGCGTCTTTCATGGCGTGGCGCACGAACCAGATGATGACCGCACAGACGATGACCGCCATCACGATCGAGTTGGTCACCGGACCGAACACCGATTCCGCCGTCAGCGAAACGGCACCCAGCAGCGGTGTCGGCACGGAAAATGCGGCGGCAGAAGTGGAGAAGAACATTGCGGCAGGAAAATCTGGCGGAGGACTCATCTGAAACGCGAAATTTCAGCATGGACCGACGGGCCGTCGGCGAGAAGGAGATTGTTAGCGAACTCGTAAATTTCCTGCAAGGGGAATTTGTGAAATTTTTCACAAGCCCTGCCCGACGCTCACTCTAGTATTTGTTAAACTATTTATTTTCAGGTAATTATTGTACTTTAACCGCACTCCTCGGAGCCGCTGGAGTCAGTCTGATTTTTTATCGGGCTTCGTCCTTGAGTTCGGCACCCGATGGGCGTCACTGCGGTGCGAGGCGGAGGTGGGCGCATGATTTTTGTCGGTGGCGGGAAGCGGGTGTTGCCGTTGGCGGGCGGGCGGCGTAATCGGGCGCATGAATGCTAAACTTCCGCATGAAAGTGCATGGCGCGACGCCGCGCTGGTCATTCTGGGTCATGGATCGACGCAGAACCCCGATTCCTCGACCCCGACCTGGCAGCATGCGGAGGAGTTGCGGAAGCGTGGGCTCTTTCGGGAGGTTCAGTGCGCCTTTTGGAAGGAGGAGCCGGGATTTCGCGAGGTGATGCACATGATCGACGCCGACGAGGTCTTTGTGGTCCCCAATTTTATCAGCGAGGGATATTTCACGCGCGACGTCCTGCCGCGGGAGTTGGAATTGACCGGCCCGGTGACGCAGGTCGGAGGCCGGACCATCCGCTACTGCGACCCGGTCGGGATCCACCCGTCGATGACCCGGCTGCTGCTGAAACGGGCCGCCGAGATCGCCCCCGGAGTGCCGCGCGCCGAGATTTCCCTCGTCATCGTCGGCCACGGCACCAGCCTGAACGAAAATTCCACCGCCGCGATCAAGGCGCAGGTCGAGTTGATCAAACAGAGTGGTGCCGACTTTGCCGAAGTGGTCGACGCCTATATGGAGGAGGAGCCGCTGGTGGCAAAATGGGATGAACTGACCACCGCCCCGAACGTCGTCGTCGTGCCGTTTTTCATTGCCGACGGCCTGCACAGCTATGAGGACATCCCGGTGCTGCTCGGCATTTCCGAAGCGAGCCCGGGAGCCATCTCCGCGAACCAGGGCGAGGTCTTTCGCCGCAATCCCTACTCCCTGCGCCACCGCCGGCTCTTTTATTCCGCGGCCATCGGCACCGACGAATTGATGGCCGATGTCATCCTCGACCAGGTGAACGCGGCACCTCGCACGCCCGCTCCCGCCACCCAAGCCTGAAAGTCCTTCGCTGCGATCTGCCCCCATGATGTCCCATCCCCCACCCTTGACGAACGCCCTGGCCACCTGGCTGGAGGGCGGCGGCCGCCGGATTGGCGAATTGGTCATCCTGCGCCGCGGGCCGGGGTGGGAGCTGCGTCATGTCGATGATAGGGAGGCGGCGGACGGCGCACTCACCACCCGTGACCAGCCCGCCGCGGCGCGGGAAATTGCCAAATACGATGCCTCCGGGGTCTATCGTCCGCTCAAAGCCGCACCCAGCCTGATCCGCGGCTGGCGGCTGGCGCTGCCGGACGTCGAGTCCCTGCGTGCGGCGCTCGATTTTTTCTATCCCGCCGCGCTCGGCAACTGGGTCGCCCTCACCGCCGGCCGGGCCGCGCCCTCCCCGCTCAAAGACACCTTCGCCCGGCAAACCGGCATGTACCGGATCACCGGCCTGCTTGATGAGGACGACTGCCGCACCGTGGTCGCCGCCAACTGCGACTACGCCACCAACTGCCGCCGCCGCATCGCCTGGCCGATCGCCGCCGGGGTGCCCCTGGACACCCTGACACCCGAAAAAACCAACCTGACCCCGGCGGAGGACGAGATGCCCATCCTCTGCCTGCACGCCTGCAGCCTGCTCGTCGCCGCGGCCCGCACCCACATCAAAAAGAAACGCGCGGCCGCCCCGTAGCGTTGCCTCCCAGGCGGCGCGTCATGTCCGCCGCCACCTGCCGCAGTTTCTGATCCACAAGCGGCAGCAAGTCCTCAGCAGCCACCGGGCCGTCGCCGCCAGACCTGTTGAGGAGCTGGGTGCGATCGAGTGAAAGACTATGCAAAACGGGATTTGGCGGGGCCGGGTGGTAGGGGGGGCAAAAGTGACAACAGTGTGAAACGAGACGGCGAGGGATGCAGGCCAACGGCCTGCCCAGCCCTGTAGCCGGGGTCGGTGACCCCGGATCGTCGCCCCCGGATCGTCGCCCCCGGATCGTCGCCCCCGGATCGTCGCCCCCGGATCGTCGCCCCCGGATCGTCGCCCGGCGGAGGCGACACATGGCCATTTTCCGCGCCCGCCGACGCGCCCACAGACGACGCACCAGCAGCCAGCCACCACCCCGGGGTCCTTTTCAGCCGGTGTGGATGTCGCCGCTGAGTAAAAAGCGTGATGGGGGGCGACGACCGGGGTCGCCGACCCCGGCTCCAGCTTTTGTTGAGAGTGCTTTCAACCCCGGGCGATCAGGCGATGATGTCGTCGACGACGTGGGCGCCTTCGACGCCGGTGAGGCGGAAGTCGAGGCCGGCGTAATTGTAGCTGAAGAGTTCGTGGTCGAAGCCGAGGAGCCGCAAAATGGTGGCGTGGAGATCGTGCGGATGGACGGGTTTTTCGACTGCCTTGAAGCCGAACTCGTCGGTGGCGCCGTGGATGTATCCCTTGCGCACGCCGCCGCCGGCCATCCACACGGTGAATCCGTAATGGTTGTGGTCGCGGCCGTTGATTTTGCCGGCGTTGGAGCCCGGGGTGGGCAGTTCGACGGTCGGGGTGCGGCCGAACTCGCCGCCCCAGATGACCAGGGTTTCTTCGAGCAGCCCGCGCTGCTTGAGGTCGGTCAGCAGCGCGCCGATCGCCTGGTCGCAGTCTTTGGCGAGGCGGCGATGGTTGATCTCGAGGTCATCGTGATTGTCCCACGGCTGCCCTTCGCCGGTCCAGACCTGGACGTAGCGCACGCCGCGTTCGATGAGCCGCCGGGCGATGAGCAGCTGCCGCGCCTGCGTGCCCGGGCCGTACATCTGGCGCACCGGTTCGGACTCGCGCATGATGTCGAAGGCGTCGGTGGCCTCGAGCTGCATGCGGTAGGCGAGTTCAAAACTCTGGACCCGCGCTTCGAGCTGCGCGTCGTGCTGGCGGCGCTCGGCGTGGCGGCGGTTCATTTCCTGGAGCAGGTCGATCTGGCGCCGCTGGGCTCCGCGGCTCTGGTGCTTGTTGGAGATGTTCTCGATGAGTTTTTCGACCGAGGTGTGCTGGGTGTCGATGTAGGTCCCTTGAAACACACCGGGCAGGAAGCCGCTTTGCCAGTTCTGGGATTCCTGGATCGGGTAACCGCCCGGACACATGGCGATGAAGCCGGGCAGGTTTTGGTTTTCCGACCCCAGGCCGTAGGTCACCCATGACCCGACACTCGGGCGGACGAGCCGCGACTCGCCGCAGTTCATCATGAGCAGCGAGGGTTCGTGGTTGGGGACGTCGGCGTGCATCGACCGGATGATGGTCATTTCATCCACGTGCTGGGCGACGTGCGGAAAGATCTCGCTGACTTCGATCCCGCTCTGACCGTGCTTCGCGAAGGCGTAGGGCGATTTCCACGCGCCGCCGGTCGGACGTTCGGTGCCAAGATGGCTCGGGATCTTCTGGCCGTGCCACTTGGTCAGCGACGGTTTCGGATCGAAGGTGTCGACGTGCGACGGCCCGCCGTTCGCGAAGATGTGGATGACCCGCTTCGCCTTCGGGGCGAACTGCGGCTGGCGCGGAGCCAGCGGATTCAGGTTGGTGGCGCCGAGCGCATCGGTCATGAGGCTGCCAAACCCGAGCGCCCCCAAGCCCAGCGTGCACTTGGTCAGAAGGTCACGGCGGGTGAGGAACAAAGAGCGGGGATCGACGGGATGATGGCTCCTGGACATTTTTTAAAATCCAAATGCCGCCTCGGAATGCAACCCTAGAGGCGGGCCGGGACAACCCCGGGAGGGCACAATCCAAAGCCGGCACCGGGGGAGGGAGCCCTGGACCGCGTTTTGACGTGCATTCCGTTGGGGCCTCCCGGGCAGCGCCCGCCACCGGTCCCGCCACCGGTCCCGCCACCGGTCCCGCCACCGGTCCCGCCACCGGTCCCGCCACCGGTCCCGCCATCGATGGGGCACACAGGACGAGGGCAGGACTATGACCCGCGCCGTTGGCGCTCTGCGACTCTTGCTCCGGGATTCCTGGGGCTTTGGACCCAGGCTAGGTTGAAGCGGGCCGTTGGCCCTCTTTGCTCGCTGCTCGCATTCGCTGCACTCGCCCGCGCTCGCCGCCCGCCGTCTCGGCTCGCGAGCTCGGTTGGGCCGCGGCGCTGCGCGGGAGCAGTGGGTTTTTCGGCCGGTCGGCGGATGGGCGGGGTGAGCGACCCCGGCTCTGGCGGCGCCCCGGCGGGAACTCTGGCGGCGCCCCGGCGGGAAGTTAGGCGGCGGCGGGCAGGGCGGCGGGTCTGGGGGTGGCGCGGGCCTCCTCGGCGGTGCTGAGCTCCCGGTGGAACAGCCAGGGCAGGCACCAGCCAGTGACGAGGGCGATGGTGGCGGCCATGGCCAGGAGCATTACGCCGAGGCCCCCGTGGTTCATGCCGATCCAGGCCGCGGCGAGGACGAGTGCGGACTCGACGACCTGGACCCCGGCGAGGAGGCGCACCTGGCCCAGGCCCACGAGCAGCATGTGGTTGGCGTGGCGCCAGACATAGGCGAAGAAGTACAGCGCGTAGCAGACGAGCACGCCGCGGTCGAGCGCCCCGGCTTTCGGGCCGACCCAGACCGGCAGGAGCCACGGGCCAAGGATGACGAGGCCGAGGCCGGCGCAGAGGGCAAAGCCGCCCGCATAGACCCACAGTCGCCGGGCGGCCCGGCGGATCCAGGCCAGATCCCCGCGGGCGCGGGCATCGACCACCGCGGGCCAGGTGGGGGTGGTGATCATGAGGACGAAGCCGAGGCAGGCTATGGTGATGGTGATGAGCAAGGCGTAGGCGGTCACGCCCTCCGGCCCGTTGGTTCGTCCGTAGAGGTTCTGCACGATGTTGAACTCGACCAGGTTGACCACGACGGCAAAGACGACGTAGGCCACGCTGTCGGTCAGCATCCAGCGGGCCAAGCCGCCGCGGCACCATTTCCACGACGGGATCAGCCACGGACGCGAACGCCAGAGATGGATGGTATTGCCCAATTTGACCAGGAGGCTGGAGCCGAAGACGGCAAAGAGCAGGTAGGAGACGCTGGGCAGGTGCCAGACGCCGAAGCCGACGGCAGCGGCGGCCATCAGGTTGCCCGCCGCTCCCCAGGCATTGTTGTAGCTGGCCTCCAGATACCCTTCCCGCACCCGCTCGGTGTGATTGAAGACCAGCATCAGGATGAAGAGGCCGAGGCCCGACCACAGCGCCGGCCGCAGGGTGTCCTCATGCGGCGCAAACTGCTCGCCGAAGAGCTTCGAAACCGGCAGCCCCAGGATCAATGCCCCCATGGCCACGAACGCGGCGGCGGCCAGCCCCAGGAGCAGAAAAAACGCGGTGGTGGAGAGGGCCCGTTCGCGGTCGCGATCGCCCTCCGCGACGGCCTTGGACAGGCCGTGGGTGAGGGCCGGACCGAGGCCGATCTCGAAGAGCTGGACGGTGATGAGCAGACCAGCCACGCTGGCGTAGAGACCGAATTCCTCCCAGCCGAGCACCCGCATGGCCACCGGCAGCGCGAGCAACTGGAGCAGCGCGGTGCCTCCCTTGGAAAGGAACGAGGTCCAGACGGCGGAGCGGATGGAGCGGTTGCGTGCGTCAAGGGCCATGATCTGGATTAGCACGCGCCCTGGCGCTTAAAAAACGTCATGATCATGATCTGGATGTCGAGGAGCAGGTTCCAGTGCTCGATGTAATAGAGGTCGGCCTTGACGCGTTCGGTCAGGTCGGTGTCGCCGCGCAGGCCGTTGATCTGGGCCCAGCCGGTGATGCCGGGTTTGATGTTATGGCGCGCATTGTAGTGGAGGATCTGGTGTTTGAAACCCTCGATGAGTTCCGGGCGTTCCGGGCGCGGGCCGACCAAGCTCATCTCGCCGCGCAGGACATTCAAGAACTGGGGGACTTCATCGATGTTCCATTTCCGCATGAAGGCGCCGATGCGCAGGCACCGCGGATCGGCCTGGACCGTCCAGCCGGGGCGGCCGCCGCTTTCCGCGTCGATGCGCATCGAGCGCAGCTTGAGGATGGAGAAGACCTGGCCGTTGCGGCCAAGGCGGCGCTGGCGGTAAAAGACGGGGCCGCCGTCCTCGAGTTTGATGGCCGCGCCGAAGAGGCCGAGGAGGGGGAGGCTAAGGACGAGGCCGGCGGCCCCGCCCACGATGTCCACAGCCCGCTTGAGATAGGCATTTAACGCGTAGTGCAGCGGGAGCCGGGAGATCCCCAGGACCGGGATGCCGCTGAAATTTTCGAGATGCAGGCCGGAGACAAAAACTTGAAAGACATTGGGGATGAGCTTGAACTCGATCATCGCCTTCTCGCAGGCGAGGCCGATGTTGACCAGCTGCTCCCGGGGCAGTCCGAGGTCGGTGAGCAGGACCATATCCACTTCATGGGTGCGGAGGATTTCCTCCACCTCGTCGTACGCGCCGAGGCGCGGGATGCTGGCGGGCGGCTCCCCGCCGGCGGGAAATCCGTTGTCGGGCACCACCCCCACCACCTCGTAGATGTGGGCCGGCTCATGTTCGATCGCCTGGACCAGCCGCTGGCTTTCGCGACCCCAGCCGATGAAAAGAACCTTTTGTTTGATCAGGCGCGACGTCGATTCGCGGCAGAGCCAGACGTGCAGCATCTTGCGCCAAGCCATGAGCGAAAGGAGGAGCAGGCTGCTGGCGATGACGCAAAACAGGCGGCTGATCTCGGGGTTGACCTTGAAGAACAGGGAGAGGGTGAGATAGCCGATGAGCCAGAGCGCGCACACCTGACCGATGATGCGCCAGTGGCGGCGTACGGCGTGAAGGTAGGCCGGGGCATAGAGGCGGCCGTTGCCCAGGAGGACCAGAACCAGCGCCACGCCGAGGAAGATGTGGGGCAGGTACTGGGTCAGCGTCATCTCCAGATGGACGACTCCGATATTGACCAACGGGGAGACAAAGCGCAGCCAATACGCCCCGAGCAGGGCGAGGGTGGAGACCACGAGGTCACCCAGGAGGCTGACGATGACGAGCAGTTCGCGGGCGGCCTCCCGCTGGTGGCGGTGCGGGGCGGAGGGGCGAATCGTAGTATGCATGGAATGAAAGGGTGGAAAGGCTAGGAGTGGAGGGAGCAGGAGCGCGGGGCGCGCGCCTGGGCGGATGGCTGCCAGACCGAGGTGCCGCGGGCGCTTTCGTTGCCGACGAAGCCCGCCGGCCGGACCCCCGCGAGCGAGAGGCGGCGCAGCCCGTCCACCGTGGCGCGGCGGCTGGCGGTGCGGCCATTGACCACCAGCACGGTCTGGCCGGCCTGGCAGGCCATGACGAGACCGTCATTCGCCTGGTCCAGCGCGGGGGCGTCGATGACCACCCGGTGAAACCAGCGCCCCGAGTCCTCCAGCAGGAGCTGGAATTTCCTGCCACCGAACAGCTCGGAGGGATGGCCGGCCGCCTTGCCGGCACTCAGCAGAAACAGTTCGGGGACGTGGGTCGGACGGCAGGCCTGGCCGGCCGCGGCGCGTCCCTCGAGATAATTGGCGAGGCCGTCGGCATTGCGCCCGGCGAAGAAGACCTCGTCGAGGCTTGGGGAATGCAGATTGCCGTCGATCAGCAGGGTGCGGTAGCCTTGGCGGGCGAGGGAGAGGGCGTAATTGGCCGCCACGAAGCTGGTCCCCTCCCCGGCGCGGCTGCTGAGAAAGACGATGCTGTGGGCCTCCTGGCCGCGGCCCGTGAGGGCGAGTGCGGTGCGCAACGCGCGGAAGGCGTGGGCGCAGGCGCGTTCCACGCGGGGGTTGTCGAGCAGGGCCAGGCTGCGGGTGCTGACGCCGGTGGGAGGGATGACCGCCAGGGCGGGCAGGCGCAGTGTGCTCTCGATCTCGCCGGCGGACTCAAAGGTCCGGCGGACCAGCGCGCCCAGGAAAACCAGGCCGAGCCCGGCGGTGCCGCCCGCGAAGGAGGCCAGGGCCAGGATGAGTTTTTTGTTGGGCTTGGAGGGCCGCGACGCCTGGACCGGCTCGTCGGCCATGGTGACCACAGCGGGCGCGGCCAGGGCGGCCACCTCGGCCAGCTTGAGTTGGGCCTGCAGGGCGTCGAACGATGTCTGGTCGCCCGCAAGCTGGGACAGCATCAGGCGGTAGGGGCCGGCCACGCGGTCGATCGCGAGGGCCTCGCTTTCGGCCCGGGCCAGCTGCTCGCGCAGGCCGCGTTCGGTGGCGGCGAGCTGCGCCGAAGCGGCGGCGAGCGTGGAGGCGGACTGGCGGCCCAGGGAGGCGAGCTGGCCGCGGAGCGAGGACAGCTCGGTGGCGGCCTGGATGTATTTGGGATGGCGGGGTCCGTACCGCTGCTGGAGGCGGGCGAACTCGGCCTCCTGGCGGGCGACTGAGGACTTGAGAGTGGTCACGTCCTCGCCGGCGGCCGCCCCTTGCACCTTGAGCACGGCGTCCACGTCCGGGTTCGGTCCGAGGGCGGCTATTTCCTGGCGGGCGGCCTCCAGGCGGGTGCGTTCGGCGCCCGTCTGGGCCAGGCGGGTGGAAAGGTCGCGCATTTTTTCCGCGGGCGGGCTGAGCTCCTTGTCGAGGGGCAGGCCCCGGTGCTGCTCCCGGTATTCTTGAATGGCGGCCTGGCCCTGCCGGATCTGGCCTGCGAGGCGGTCGACGTTTTCGCGCAACTGCACGGACGTGTCCCGCGCAGCGGCCATGGCTTCGAGGTTGGTGGACGCGATGTACTCCTCGACCATGGAGGCGGCGAGGCGCTGGGCCCGGGCCGGGTCGGTGTCCTCGACGCGGATGTCGATGAGGCGGGTGCCGCGCCGCAGGGTGGCACTGACGCTTTTGGACAGGGCCCAGAGCAGGCCGGACTCCGTGCGGTCGGCGGCGAACGTGGGATCGGAGGCGAGCGCGTGACGGTCGAGGACCCGCCGGAGGTTGCTCTGGCTGATGATCCCCTGCTCGATGGTTTTGACCATTTCCAGGGCCCGGATGTCCTCGCCGCCGCCGCTGGCGGAGGTGCTGCCGGGGAGCAGGGGCCGGCGTTCCTGTTCGACCCGCACGGTGGCGATGGATTCGTACTTGCGGGGCATGACACACAGAGCGGCGGCACCCGCGGCCACGAAGACCAGGATGGTCAGGGCGATGATCCACCAGCCGCGCAGGATCCGGGAGGCGAGGGCATGCAGGTCGAGCGAGGCGGGGCCGTCGGGAAGGGGCGCGGGCTCGCCACCCGCTCCGGCGGGGCCCGTCGGGGGCAGGCCATGGGGAGCAGCGAATTCGTAAATCTTTGGTTCTGCAGGCATGAGGGGCGGGAAAAGGGGCAGGGAAAAGGGACGGAAGGGGGCGCGTGAGGAAGTGGGAGAGGTGGAGGGACGGAGATCGCGGTTAAAAAAGGGATTCTTTGACCGTGATGATGTCGCCCTCCTGGACGTGGAACGGAGGGATGGCCGGGTCCGTGGCCATGGCTTTGCAATCGACCTTGAAGATCCGCTCGCGGGTGCCGGTCACGCGTTTGACGAAGACGCTGCGGAGATTGGCCAGCCGGGTCGCCCCGCCGACTTCCGCGATGGCCTGGAGCAGGGTCAGGCGCTCGCCGGGGCGAAGCTCCACCGACCCGGGGCGGGAAACCTGGCCGGTGACGATGATTTTTCGCCTCGCGGACGCCACCACCGACACCGTGACCTGGGGATTGACCAGATAGCCGTTGGCATAGGCGGCGCGGATGCGCTGGGCGGCCGCATCCGCGCTCAGGCCGGCGACCTGGATCGGACCCACGAGCGACAGGCGCACGGTGCCGTCCGCGCCGACCGCAACCTGCTGAGTCAGGTCTTCCTCCTGGAAGACGCGAACCTCAATTTTGTCGTTGGCCCGGAGGCTCGGACTGGCGGTGGCTGCGGCGGCCGCGGTGGCCGCGGCGGCGGTCTGGGCGGAAGCCGCGGGGATGGCCAGTGCGGTCAGGATCCAAAGGGCGGCCAAGCCGGCGCTGACACGTTTCAACAATGAGAGAACGAGACGCATTTTTGAGAAGAGTTGGGCAAAAAAATGCCTAGAAGGTGTACCTCAGGTTCAGGCCCGCCTGATTCACGTCGTAGGTTTGCTCCGGGTCCGAAGACTCGGTGGACCGCCACTGATACCACGCCTCGGCATTCCAGCGGTCGCCAAAAGCGTAGGTGAATCCCGGACGGACAAACAGAGTGTTGTCGCTCCGTTCGCTGCCGATTTGCTCGGTGGCGCGGCGCACTGATTCGTAGTCGTAGCGATCCCAGCCTCCTTCGAGCGAGAGGCTGATGCGGTCGTTCAGCCGGTGGGCCAGGCCCAGGCCCAGTCCGGTCCGGAGGTAATTCTGCCCTTCGAGCACTCCCGAGGCGGACACCTCCTGGACGCCGCGCAGCCGCAGGGTGGTTTTGGCGGTCAGGGCATGAGTGGCCTCCACGCCGAAGACCGGGGTGGCGGAGCGACCCGCCTCCGTCTGGCGGAATTCCACGCCGGCGCGGCCCACGATGGTCAGCTTCCCGGTGGCCGCATGGTTGACGCGCAGCAGGGCGCGTTGGAAATCCTGGGGAGTCGAACCGTCGCTCACGTCGAGCTGGCCAAATCCCCCGCCCAGGCCGAAGCGGAATTTGCCGGTGGCCTGATAGTCGACAAAGCTCTCGCTGGCCCATTCCTTGGAGTCGGCGTAGGCCCCCTCGCGATAGCTGGTGCCATCCCACTGCACGCCGGTGTTGAAACTGGTTTTTGCTCCCCATCCGTAGGTGAGTCCGGCGCGGACTTGGCGGACATCGCGCGGGACGCGGTCACCCAGCTCCACCGTGCTGCCGCTGGTGCGTTGATATTTCACGGCGGCGTCCACCGCCAGCTTGGCAAATTTTTGACGTACGGAGAGCGAGGCTTCGTGGTCGACGGTGTTCTCATCCGGATTCTCCTGGAAAAAGTATGCATCCGGACGGTAGAGCGCCATCAGGTGGCTCTCCTCGCGGGCCGTCACATCGCCCAGATTAAACCGAGCTTCACCGCTGGCCCGGTAGAGCAGGTCTTCCGCCGGGTCGCGGGCGTTGAGGAAAATGTTGTCGTCGTACAACACTCCTGCTTCCAGCGAGATCGAGATCCGCCGGGCCGTCCGCAGGTCGGCCGGGGCCGGATCCGCTGCAACCACCGCGGGAGACCCCGCCGCCGCCGCTTCCACGTCTTCGCCTGCAACCGCCAGAGCCGCCACCCCGCCGCCGCCCGCCCCATCCCGCGTCAGCTCCGCAGGCCTCACCGTCACAACCTGGGCGCGGCGCACCTCCTCGGCGGGCTCAGCCCAGCTCGCGGGCCCCGCGGCCAGCGCGATCATCACCCTCAGCACCCAGCCCGCCGGTCCCGCACCCGCCCGACGACGGGCCGACCCAGCACCGTCCCGGCCCCGGGCGGGACGGTCCATGGCAAAGCGAGTGGAGGTGGTCATCATCATCACAAAAATCGAATTCGTTATGGAATCTATTTAGAAATAACGCACCTCCGTGAGCTGTCTAGAGAAAATTATAAAAATGCGTCATTTTTAGTACGCATCCCCGCTAATTTCTCATAATTGCACGATCAGCCAACCAAAAAAGGATGGAGGTCGGGCAAATCCACGGTTCGCATTGTTTTTTCCATATTTTTCACACTTCATAAGTGAAACCCCTTGAGTTTTTCACCTAAATAATATGGTGTAGTGCAATTTCGATATTTACGATATTCTATTCCCACCGAGCAGGGCCCCTGAATTTCGAGTTTTGACCTCTATGTTTCCAGTGATGCAACGATTTTTCCGGCAGGGTGACCGGGCGAGGAGGCTTGGGCGCAGGTTCAGGTTGGGGTCGCGTTCGACCGAAAAAGTGGCACGCTCCTGCTTTCCCTGCTGATGACTGAGCCGCGTCCAACCACGGTGGTTCTCACTGCCACCTTTACGCTGGAGCCCTTGGGCGGCCTGTTGGAGTGCTGGAGGCGGCTGGTGGGGGCGTCGTGGGAGATCCGGCTGGCCGGGTACAACCAGGTTCTGCAGGAGTTGCTGGATCCTTCGAGTGCGACCCGTTGCAATGACGGATTGAATGTGTTGGTGCTCCGCCCGGCGGATTGGACGCGGGCGGAGGGCGTGGCGGCGGAGGGGGAAGTCGGGGCGGCGGAGCGGTTGGTACCGCCCTCGGCCCAGGCGGCGGCGGAGATCGGCGAGGCGCTGGCGGCGGCGGTGGTTCATTCCACGGCGCGCTGGCTGGTGGTGGTGACCCCGCAGTCCCGGCAGCCGGACGGCGGGGAGCGGGCGGTCCTGGCGTTTTTTCAGGCGCTGGCCGCGGCGCACCCTTCCGTGCGGGTAGCGGCCGGATGGGAGATTGCGGATTCGTACCGGGTTGCGGAGGTGTACGATCCGGAGGGTGACCGGATCGGCCACCTGCCGCATCCGGAGGTTTTTCAGGCGGCGCTGGCGGCGGTCGTGGCGCGTCATGCCCGGGCCCGCACGGCCCGGCCGCCCAAGGTGGTGGCCGTGGATGCCGATCACACGCTCTGGCGCGGGGTGGTGGGCGAGGTCGGGGTGGCGGGGCTGGTGGTGGACGCGGGATGCCGCGCGTTGCAGGCGGCGCTGCGCGACCTGCGTAATCGCGGCCTGCTGCTCGCCGTGGTGTCGAAAAACGACCGTGCCGACGTCGAGGCCGCGCTCCGCGACCATCCCGACATGCTGCTCCGTCCCGACGACTTCGCGGCCCTCAGTGTCAACTGGCAGCCGAAATCGCAGAACCTGCGCGAGCTGGCGGCCGCGCTGGAGCTCGGGCTCGATTCGTTCGTATTCCTTGATGACAATCCGGTGGAGGTCGCGGAGGTGCGCGCCCACGCGCCCGCGGTCCTGGCCTTGCAGGTCCCGGTGGGTGAACTCGAGGGCGGCACGGGCGCGATGGGCCATTTTCTCGACCATGTCTGGGCGTTCGATGCGGCGGTCGCGAGCACGGCCGAGGATGCGGCCCGCACCGGGCTGTACCGGGCGCAGGCGGAACGCACGGGAGCGCTGCGGCAGGCGCCCAGCTTTGCATCGTTTCTGGAGAGTCTGCAGCTCGTCCTGGAGATTGCGCCGGCCACGCGCGCGGACGTGCCCCGGCTGGCGCAGCTCACGCAACGCACGAACCAGTTCAATGCCGTCGTGCTCCGTCGCACCGACGTCGAGATGGCGCGGGATCTGGAGACCGGGCTGACCGCCCTGACGGTGAGCGCCCGCGACCGGTTCGGCGACTACGGACTGGTCGGCCTCGCCGCCTTTCGCGCCCATGGCCACGCGCTGGAGGTCGAGCATTTTCTTCTTTCCTGCCGCGCCCTGGGCAAGCGGATCGAGCACCGCATGATCGAGGCCCTGCAGGCCGAGGCGATGCGGCGCAGCGCCGCCGAGATCGTGCTTCCGTTGACCCGGACCGAGCGCAACGAGCCGGTCGCGGCGTTTTTGCACGCCCATTTCGCGGACCAGTATCAAGACGGGCGGTACCGTGTACCGGCGGGAATGCGCGTGCACCCGGCCGGGACGCCCGGGCTCGCCGCCGCCGGTCCGGCTCCGGCCGCCGGTCCCGACGCCGCTGCCCGAGCCCCGGTCCAGCCGGCCGATCTCTGGCAGCGCGTGGCCAGCGAACTCGCCACCGCTTCCGGAATGGTCGCCGCCCTCGCGGCCGCCCGCCGCCGCGCGCGCCCTGCGGACATGGCCACCCCCTACCGCGAGCCCGCCAGCGCGCTCGAACGCCAGGTCGCCGGTCACTTTTCAGACATCCTCGCCCTCAGCCCGGTCGGCGCGGACGACATGTTCTTCGAACTCGGCGGCCAGTCGGTGCTGGCCGCGCAGGTGCTGGCCCGCCTCTCCCGCGAGTGCGGCCACCGGCTCCCGCTGCGGGCGCTCTTCGATCATCCGACGCCCGCCGCCCTGGCCGCGCACCTGGTGGCGCTGGCCCCCGCCACCGCGGTCGCAATCAAGCCGCAGCCGCGCGACCAAGCCGCGCATCCGCTGAGCGCGGCCCAGCGCCGCATGTGGTTCCTCGACCGGTATGCGCCCGGCCATGCCGCCTACCACATTCTCACCGCGCACCGGCTCACCGGCCCGCTGGACAGGGACCGGCTGCGCACCGCCCTGGCGGCACTGACCAGGCGTCACGAGTCTCTGCGCGCCCTCTTCCCCGACCTCGACGGCCATCCGACCCAGGTGTTCACCGGGCCCGGCGTCGAGCTGGTGATCCATGACGAACCGGCCCGCACCGGGCCGCCGGCGGTGGCCGAGCCCGGCACCCCGGTGGTGGTGCGCGCACCCGAGGCCGCGCTCAACCTCGCGACCGGCCCGCTGGCGCGCCTGGAACTGACGCCGCTGCCGGAGGGACAGACGCTGGCCGTGCTCACCGTCCATCACATCATCGCGGATGGCTGGAGCCTGGGGGTGTTTTTCCGGGACCTGAGCGCGCTGGCCGGGGGCCGGCCGCTGCCGCCGCTCCCGCTCCAGCCGCTTGACCTGGCCGCGCATCAGGACGCGCTTGCGGCCGCCGGGGCGTTTGAGGCCGACTTCGCCCACTGGCGCACAGCCCTGTGCCAGGCCCCCGAGGCGCTCAATCTGCCCTCTGATTTCCCCCGGCCGGCGGAACGCACCTTCGATGGCGACATGGCTGCAGCCTCCCTGCCGGCGGCGGCCGGTGCCGCCCTGGAAACCCTCGCGCGCGCTCACGGGGCGACGTTGTTCGCCGTCCTGATGGCCGGCTTGCACGCGCTGCTGCACCGGTGGAGCGGCCAGGACGACATCCTCATCGGCACGCCCGTCTCCGGGCGCACCGAAGCCGCGGCCGAGGATGTCATCGGCTGCCTCATCAACACCGTGGTCATCCGCAGCCGCCCGGTGGGCACCCAGACCTTCGCCGAGCTGCTGACCGCCATCCGCGACGCCGCGCTGGCCGCCTTCTCACACCAGGACGTGCCGTTCGAGCGGCTGGTGGAGGCGCTGGAGGTGCGGCGGAGCCTGGCGCATCCACCGTTCTTCCAGGTCATGCTGGTGCTGCAAAACACGCCGCCAGCCGACTTCACCCTGCCGGGCGTGACCAGCGAGCTGCGGCCGGTCCACAACGGCACGGCCAAGTTCGATCTGGTGCTCGAGGCCACCCCCCGGCCGGACGGCTCGCACCTCCTCACCCTGGAATACAACACGGCGCTCTTCCGCCGCGAAACCGCCAGCCAGCTGCTGTCCTCGTTTGTCACCCTGCTGGCCCAGGCCGCCGCCGCGCCCGCCACGCCGCTGGCCCGGCTGGACCTGCTGACTCCGGAGCGACGGCACCACCTGCTGCACGGGCACGCTCCCCATCGTGATTTCACGCCGCCCGCGCCCACGATCCATGGATGGTTCGAGCGGACCGCCGCGCGCTTCCCGGACCGCACGGCCGTCACCTGCGAGGGAGCCGCGCTTTCCTACGCGGAACTCAACCGCCGAGCCAATCGTCTGGCCCACTGCCTGCGCGCCGCCGGCGTGACCCCGGGCACCCCGGTCGCCGTCTGCCTTGAACGCTCGACCGAACTCGTCGCCGCCTTGCTGGGAATCCTCAAATCAGGCGGTGCCTACCTGCCGATCGACCTCAGCTATCCGGCCGAGCGCCTGGCCTTCATGCTCGAGGATGCCTGCGCGCCCGTCTTCCTCACCGAGCGACCGCTCGCGGAAAAACTCCCGCCCCACCGGGCCCTGGTCCTCTGCCTGGACGACCCCGCGGCGGACCTGGAGTCCTGGCCGGTGGACAATCCCGCGCCCGCCGCCACCGCGGACGACCTGATCTACATCATCTACACCAGCGGCTCGACCGGCAAGCCCAAGGGGTGCTGCCTCACCCACCGCAATGTGACCCGCCTTTTCTCCGCGACGGAGGAATGGTTCCACTTCGACGAGCGCGATGTGTGGACGCTCTTTCACAGTTACGCGTTCGACTTTTCGGTCTGGGAACTGTGGGGGGCGCTGCTCCACGGCGGACGGCTGGTGGTGGTGCCCCATCTCGTCTCCCGCTCGCCCGAAGACTTTCACGACCTGCTCGTCCGCGAACGGGTGACCGTGCTGAACCAGACGCCGAGCGCCTTCCGCCAGCTGATCGCCGCCGAGGGCGTGGCCGCCCTGCCGTCGCACGGATCGGGCACCGCCGCGACGCCGTCTCCGCTCGCGCTGCGCCTGGTCATCTTTGGCGGCGAGGCGCTGGAAATGCAGAGCCTGCAGCCGTGGTTCGAGCGCCACGGCGACACCCGCCCGCAGCTGGTCAACATGTACGGCATCACCGAGACGACCGTCCATGTCACCTACCGCCCGCTGAGCGCGCGTGACGTGACCGGAGGCTCGGTCATCGGGGTGCCGATCCCCGACCTGCGCCTCTACATCCTCGACGCGCACCTGCAGCCGTGCCCGGTCGGCGTGCCCGGCGAACTTTTTGTCGGCGGAGCGGGGGTGGCCCGCGGCTATCTGAACCGCGACGAGCTCACCGCCCAGCGCTTCCTGGCCTCGCCCTTCGTGGAGGGCGACCGGTTGTACCGGACCGGAGATCTGGCGCGTTTCCTGCCCGGGCGCGATGTCGAGTACCTTGGGCGCATCGACCGCCAGGTCAAAATTCGCGGCTTTCGCATCGAACTCGGCGAGATTGAAAGCGCGCTGCTCACCCACTCCGCCATCCGCGACGCCGCGGTGCTGGCCCGCGAAGGGCCGGGCGGCCGCCAGCTGGTCGCCTACCTGGTGCCGGAAGGGGGCCCTCCAGCGGCGGTCGCCACCGACGATCTCCGGGCGCACCTGCGCCAGACGCTGCCTGACTACATGGTGCCGGCCGCCTGGGTCTTCCTGCCCGGTTTTCCCCTGACCCCCAACGGCAAGCTCGACACCGCCGCCTTGCCCGAGCCCGAGGCCGGGCGGCCGGCCGCGGCCGGCCAGGCCCCGCCGGCCACGGCCACTGAGGAAGCCCTGGCAGCCATCTGGCAGAAAGTCCTGCGGCTTGAGCGGGTCGGACGCCATGAAAACTTCTTTGCCGCAGGCGGCGACTCGATCCTCTCGATCCAGATCATCAGCCAGGCGAGGCAGGCGGGCTGGCCGCTGGCTCCCCGGCACATCTTCGAGCACCAGACGATCGCCGAGCTGGCCGCCTGCGCGGAGGCGCTGATGCCAGCCCCCAAGGTGGCGGCGGCCGGCCCGGCCACCGGCGAGGTTCCGCTCACGCCCATCCAGCGGTGGTTCGCCGGCCAGCGGTTGGCGGATCCGCACTGGTGGAACCAGGCGTTCCTGCTTCGACTGCGGCACCCGGTCGGCGAGCCGGCGCTGCGGGCCGCGCTGGCTGTCGTGCTTGATCGCCACGACGCCTTCCGGCTCCGGCTCGCGCCCGTCGCGGGGGCAGGAGCCGGTCTGCCGGTGCAGTTTTACGCGGCGGCGGCCGGCCCGCCGCACCTGGAGATTCTGACCACGGCGGACGGCCTACGGGCGGCGATGGAGCGGGCGCACCGTGCGCTGAACGTCGAAACCGGCCCGGTGCTGGGTGCGGTGCTCGCCCCGGATCGGCTTTTCCTCACCGCCCATCATCTCGCGGTCGACGGCGTCTCGTGGCGGGTGGTCCTGGAGGACTTGGAGGCCGCGCTGGACGGGCGCGCCCCGGCCCCGGCGGGCGATTCATTTCAAGCGTGGTCGCTGGCGCTGCGCGACCAGGCCGGGCAGTTCGAGCCGGATCGCGGTTTCTGGGAAAAATTCACCCGGGCCGCCGCGCCCGCGCTGCCGCCTGATGCACCCGAACCGGGCGACCACACCGAGGCCACCGTCGAGGTTGCCACGACCGGCCTGACGGCCGCCGAGACCACCGAGCTGCTGACCGCACTGCCCGGGCGCGCCCGCGCCCGCATTGACGAAATCCTACTGACCGCGGTGGCCCTGGCCTTTCGCGATGTGACGGGCCATGCCACGCTGCGGCTCCACACCGAGGGCCACGGGCGCGAGGAGGCGATCGCGGGCGTCGATGTCGCGCGCACCACCGGATGGTTCACCGCCCTCTATCCCCTGGAGCTCACGCTGCCTCCGGGCGGGGACGCCGCGGACGCGTTGCGGGCGGCCAAGGACCAGCTTCGGACCATCCCCCATCGCGGATTGGGCTGGGGCGTGCTCGGGCTGGCCGACCAGGCCGCGGGCGCGCCGGACGTGGTTTTCAACTACCTCGGGCAATTCGACAGCCTGGTCGCCGGGTCCACTTTTTTTGAACTTTCCGACGAGGTCACGCCGCCGTGGCACGGCCCGTCCAACCGGCGCGCCCATGCCGTGGAGATTGACGCGTTGGTCCGCGACGGCCGCCTCATCGCGGAGTTTCGGCTGAGCCGCGCCCTGCATCGCGAGGAAACCAGGCGGGCGCTGGTGGGAGCCTTTGCGGCCCGGCTCCGCGACCTGCTGCGGGTGCCGAGCGCGCTGGCTCCCTCGGATTTCCCGCTGGTCCGCCTGACCCCCGGGCAGCTTGCCGATTTGGGTGGAGTGGAGGACGTGTGGCCGCTCTCCCCGATGCAGCAGCTGCTGGCCGGGGCCGCCGCGGTCAAAGGCGGAACGGCGTCTGACCAATGGCACTGCCGGCTGCGCGGCCCGCTGGACCACCAGACCTTCCGCCAGGCGTGGGGCCGGGTGCTGGCGCGGCACTCCCTGCTGCGGGCCCGGCTGTGCCCGCTTTCCGCCGAGGCCACGGTCGCGGTCATTCCCGCCGCGGACGCGCCCGCGCTCGCGGACTGGCGCATCGAGGACTGGCGCGACCTCACCCCTGCGGAGCAGGCGGACGGACTGCGGTCCCTGCTGCACGAGGACCAGCGCCGCACCGCTGATCCCACGCGCGCGCCCCTGCTGCGCTTCACCCTCGTTCGCCTCGCCGAAGCGGCGCATTTTTTCCTGTGGTCGGTGCCCGACTGGATGCTGGACGGCTGGTCCTGGCCGGTGGTCTTCCGCGATTTGGGAGAGGCCTATGCGGGAGCGGCGACCCGGCCGCGGGCCCGATCGTACCGCGAGTACCTGGCCTGGCTGGGCCGCCACGATCCCGCGGCCGACGAGGCGTTCTGGCGGGGCACGCTGGCTGGATTCCGCGCACCCACCCCACTGCCGCTGGACAAGCCGGCCGCCGCGGCCGGCGCGCGCGCCGAGTGCGCGCATGTACTCCCGGCGGCGGAATGGGCGGCGATTTCGGCCCGGGCCCGGGCCGCGGGGCTCACCCCGACGGCCCTGCTCATGGCCGCATGGGCAACCCTGCTCGCGCAGGCTTCGGGCCGGGAGGACATTGTTTTTGGTGCCGCCTTCAGCGGGCGCCCGGCCGATCTGCCCGGAGTGGAGGGCATCGTCGGCCCATGCACGACGAATCTGCCGATCCGCGTGCAGGTCGCGGCCGGAGCCCCGGCGGCAATCCTGGCGGCCGCCGTGCGCGACCGCCTGTTTGCCGCCAGCGGGCACCAACTCGTCTCGCCGCTGCAGGTGGAGGACTGGTCCGAGGTCCCCTGGCGCGACCGGGTGTTCGACAGCCTGGTGGTCTTTCAAAACTACGAAGTGGACGCGTCCGCGCGCACCCTCGGCGGCCTGGTCGCGCTGGACGACTTCACCGGCCCGGTGCACGGCAGTTATGCCCTTGCGCTGGTGGCCACGCCGCGGGAGGACGGACTGCATTTGCTGCTGTCGCACCAATCCGGCCGCTGCTCCGCGGTCCGCGCGCGGGAAATTGTGTCGAGGCTGGCCGCGATGGTGACCGCCGAACCGGGCCACCGCCCGGCGGCGTGGCCGGCGGCGGCGGGAGCGGCCGCTCCGCCGGCCGACCCGCTCCGTGCCCCGGTCCCGCCGCGCACGTCGCTGGAAGGCAGAATCCATGCGGTCTGGGTGCGCGCCTTTGGCCCCGGAGTCGGCGTGGAGGACAATTTTTTCGAGGCGGGCGGCCACTCGCTGCTGGCGTTCCGGGTGCTGGCGGCGCTGCGCCGCGACGCCGGGCTGACGTTCTCGCCGGCCGACCTGTTTCAGTACCCGACCATTGCCGCCCTGGCCCGCAAGGCGGAAGCAGGCGCGCCCGCCTCCGCGCGGCCCGTTTCCACGGCCGGCCCGGGTGCCTCCCCGCTCGACGCGGTCAAAGCCCGGGCCGCCCGCGCGCGGCTCGCCCTCGGCCAGCGCTAACTTTCCTCCCACCCTTCTGCCATGACCATCACCGACCCGCACGACACGCCCGACTCTCCCACGACCGGCATCGCCATCATCGGCCTGGCCGGACGCTTTCCCGGAGCGGAGGACGTCCAGGCGTTTTGGGAGAACCTGCTCGCGGCCAAAGAAACCATCAGCACCCTCCGCCGGGAGGAACTTGCGGCCGGGGAGCCGGTGGATGACCCGGAGTATGTGCCCCGGCGCGGGGTGCTGGCACAGGCGGAGTGGCTCGATGCCGCGTTTTTCGGACTGAGCCGGATCGAGGCCGAGGTGACTGATCCGCAGCAACGGGTCTTTTTGGAGGTCGCGTGGACCGCGCTGGAGCAGGCCGGCTACGACCCGCGGCGGCTGCCGGGAGTCTGCGGCGTGTGGGCCGGCACCGGCAACAACCATTATCTGCAAAAGCAGCTGTCGGGAAACGCCGCCCTGCTGGAGGCCGCCGGAGCCGAGGCCCTGATGATCGGCAATGAAAAAGATTACATCGCCACCCGCGTGGCCTACCGCCTGAATCTGCGCGGTCCGGCGATCAACGTGGTGACCGCCTGCAGCACCAGCCTGGTAGCGGTGGCCCAGGCGGTGCAGGGGCTGATGACCCACCAGTGCGACCTGGCCCTGGCTGGCGGCGCGAGCATCCGCTGGCCGCAAAACCGCGGGTACCTGCACGAGGACGGCAGCATTTTTTCACCCGACGGCCATTGCCGGGCCTTCGACGAAAAGTCCGCTGGCACCGTCTTTTCCAGCGGTGCGGGATGCGTGGTGCTCAAGCGGGAGGAGGAGGCGCGGCGCGACGGCGACACGATATACGCGGTGATTAAAAGCGCGGCCCTCAACAACGACGGTGCCGCCAAGGTGAGCTTCACCGCGCCCGGAGTGGATGGGCAGGCCGAGAACGTCACCATGGCGCTGGCCCTGGCGGACGCCGGAGCGGAGACGATCGATTTTGTGGAGGCCCACGGCACCGGCACGGCCCTGGGTGACGTGATCGAAGTGGCGGCGCTGACCCAGGCGTTCCGCGCGTGCGGGGACGAACGAGTGGGCGGGTGCGTGCTCGGCTCGCTCAAGACGGCCACCGGCCACATGGATGCGGCGGCGGGTGTGGGCGGCCTGATCAAGACGGCGCTGGCGCTGCATCATGGCGTGGTGCCCGGCACGCTGCATTTTTCCAAAGCCAATCCGAAGCTTGACCTCGGGGCCAGCCCGTTCCGGGTCAGCGCAGAGTCCGTGCCGCTGGGCGACCGGCCCGGCCCGCGTCGCGCCCTGGTCGCGGCCCTGGGGGTGGGCGGTACGAACGCGCACCTGGTGGTCGAATCCGCGAGTGGAGCGGCCCTCGCGGTGCCGCCCGCGGCAGGCGGGGCCGGGGCGGAGTTGCCGGCCGGCGGCCTGCCGGTGCTCCTGAGTGCTCGGAGCGCGATGGCGCTCGCCGCGATGCGGGACCGGCTGGCCCGCCACCTCGAGGCCCACCCGGAAACGAACCTGCGGGATGCGGCGTTCACCCTGGCGCGCGGCCGCACGGTCTTCGCGCACCGTGCCGCCATCATGGCCGGCTCCGCCGCCGAAGCGCTGGCCGGGCTGCGGGAGGCGGTCGTGATGCCCCCCGCCGCGCGCCCGACGCGGGCGGCTTTCCTGTTCCCCGGTCAGGGCAGTCAGCATGCGCGCATGGGTCGCGAGCTGGAGCAGTCCCTGCCGGTCTTTCGAGCGGAGCTGGACCGCTGCCGCGGCCTGCTCGGCATCGACCCGCTCGCGGGCACCGATGAGGAACTGGCCCGGACTTCGCTCACTCAGCCCGCCCTGTTTGCGCTCAGTTTCGCCCTGGCCCGGCAGTACGAAGCCTGGGGCGTGACCGCCGCGGTTTTTCTTGGGCACAGCATTGGCGAATATGTGGCGGCCACCCTCTCCGGGGTGTTTTCGCTGGAGGACGCGCTGCGCCTGGTGCGCGAGCGCGGGCGCATCATGCAGGCGCAGCCGGCCGGCGTGATGCTCGCCGTGCGCGGGGCCGAGGAGGCGCTGGAGCTGCCCGCAACGCTGGATCTCGCGGCGGTCAATGCGCCGCAGCTGTGCGTGGTCAGCGGCACGGAGGAGGCCATCGCCGCCTACGAAGGAGCCTGCGAGGCGCGCGGCCTCGGCACCCGGCGGCTGCGCACCAGCCATGCCTTTCACAGCCGCCTGATGGACGGGGCCCTGGAGGAATTCCGCCGCGCCTTCCACGGGGTGACGCTGCACCCGCCGGAGCGCCCGGTGATTTCCAATCTCACCGGCACCGACCTGACCGCGGAGCAGGCCACCTCGCCGGAGTACTGGGTCCACCACCTGCGCAACCCGGTGCGGTTTGCCGCCGGGGTGGCCGCCCTGAAGGATGACCATGTCCTGCTGGAAGTCGGCCCCTCCACCGTGCTCAGCCAACTCGCCCGGCAGGCGGGAGCCGCCGTGGCGAGCAGCCTGCCCGCGGCCAGCGCCGGCGGCGCGGGCGAGGCGCGTTCTGCGCTAGCGGCCGTGGGCGCGCTGTGGACCCAGGGGGTGGATGTCGATTGGGAGGCTCATTTCCCCGCCGGCACCGGCCGGCGGATCGCCCTGCCGACCTACCCGTTCGAGCGGCAGCGATTCTGTCCGGATCTACCCGATGGTGGCGCTGGCGCCGTTCCGGCCGGCCAGCCCGGTCAGCCCGGAGACGCAGGCATCCCGGCCTCCGCGGCCCTGCCCGGCCACGCCCTGCCGGCGCGGGACCTTTCCTCGCTGGAACCGGTTTTTGCGCAGACGGCTGCGACCGCGGCCGCGGCGGCTCCGGCGCTCGCGCCGCGGCCGCGCCGCGAGCATCTGGTCCTGGAATTGCAGACTCAGCTGCTGAAAATATCGGGCATCGACGTCGCGGCGCAGCCGGCCACGACCGCGTTTCTCGATCTCGGGTTCGACAGCCTGTTCCTCACTCAGGCCGGCACCGCGCTGAAGAAGCACTTTGGCATCAAGATCACCTTCCGCCAGTTGATGGAGGAGCTGACCAGCATCGAAGCGCTGGCCGGACATCTCGATGCGCAGCTGCCGCCGGGAAAGTTCGATCCGGCCGCAGCGAGCGCACCGGCCCGGCCCGCCGCGGCGACCGCACCGCGGGCAGGCGCCGGGGAGCTGGATGCCCGCCTCTCCCGCATCGAGCACGCGCTCGCGAAGCTGACTGGCGAGCCGGCTGCTGGCGACCACGCCGAGGTCCAGGCACCGCATTTTTCGGTGCGCGTCCGGGAGCAAAAGGGCGGCGACGCGAAAAAGATCGCCTTTGGCCCGTTCAAGCCGATCAACACCAACCGCGACGGCACCCTGACCCCGCAGCAGCGCGGCCATCTCGCGCACCTCATTGCCGAATACTGCGCGAAGTATCCGGCGAGCAAAGAATTCACCGCGCGGAACCGCGACCATTTCGCCGATCCTCGGGCGGTGGGCGGTTTTAATCCCCTGTGGAAGGAGATGGTGTTTCCCGCGGTGACCGACCGCAGCGAGGGGGCGCACCTCTGGGACGTGGATGGCAACCAGTGGATCGACGTGGTCCATGGATTTGGATCCGGCTTCTTCGGCCACCGGCCCGGGTTTGTGGTGGAGGCGCTGAAAGCGCAGCTCGACCGCGGCTTTGAGATCGGGCCGACTCATCCGCTCGCAGGCGAGGTGGCGCGCCTGATCCGGGACTTCTCGGGACAGGACCGCGTGGCGTTTTCCAACACCGGGAGCGAATCGCTGATGGCCGCCATCCGCGTGGCCCGCACGGTCACCGGACGGGACAAGATCGCCATGTTCGCCGGGGCCTACCACGGCATCTTCGACGAGGTGCTGGCGCGGCCGCTGGTGGTCAACGGCGAGCTGCGCTCAATCCCCATCGCCCCGGGCATCCCGGAATCGGCGCAGGCCAACCTCATCGTGCTTGAATACGGCCATCTTGAGTCGCTGGAAATCATCCGCCGCCACGGCCACGAGCTGGCCGCGGTACTGGTCGAGCCCGTGCCCTCGCGGCGGCCGGACATTGCGCCGGTGGAGTTCGTGCAGGAACTGCGGCGCATCACCGCGCTGAGCGAGACCGCGCTGATTTTCGACGAGGTGGTGCTGGGCTGGCGCACCTGTCCGCAGGGCGCCCAGCGGCTGTTCGGCATTGACGCCGATCTGGTGGCCTACGGCAAGGTGGTGGGCGGAGGCATGCCGCTGGGGGTACTGGCGGGCAAGCGACGCTTCATGGACGCCCTGGATGGCGGACAGTGGAATTATGGGGACGACTCCGCACCGGAAGTCGGCGTAACTTTTTTTGCCGGCACCTTTATCCGCCACCCGCTGACCCTGGCGGCCTGCAAGGCGGTGCTGGACCGGTTGCTGGCCGAAGGGCCGGACCTGCAGCGGGGGCTCGACGCCCGGACGGAACACTTTGTGGCCAAGCTCAATGCGGTCTTTGCTGACGCCGGAGTGCCGGTCACGGTCACGCGGTACAGCAGCCTGTGGATGCTGAACGCGGACCCGGGGCTGAAATTTTTCAACCTCCTGTTCTATCATTTGCGGCTGCGGGGCATCCACATCTGGGAGGGCCGGGGGAACTTCCTAAGCACCGCGCACACCGACGAGCACTGCGCGGATATCCTCCGCGCCTTCGTCGAAAGCGTGAACGCGCTGCAGCAGGGCGGCTTCTTCCCTGAAGGGAGCAGCCCCGACGCGGCCGCGGCGGAGCCGACCACCGCCTCTCCAGCCGCCTCTCCGCAGGCTCCGGGTGCCGTCCCCTCCCCCGGCTCGGCCGCCGCCGCCGCCGCCGCCGGCCCGGCCGGCCCCTCCACCCTGCCGCTGACTCCGGAGCAGCAGGAACTCTATCTGTCCGCCAAGCTCAGCCCGGAGGCGTCGGTGGCGGCGCATGAATCGGTCACCATCCAGCTCCGGGGGCGGCTGGACCAGCCGCGCCTGGAGCGGGCGCTGGCGCTGCTTTCCGCTCGGCATGAGGCGCTGCGGGTGTCGTTCGCCCCGGATGGCTCGCACCAGCGGGTGGCCGCAGAGAGTGTCCCGCCGCTGCAGACGATCAACCCGGACCGGCTGGAGGAGGAGAAAGCGGTGCAGTTTCTCGAGCCCTTTGACCTTGCGACCGCCCCGCTCTGGCGCGTGGCGCTGGCCGCGCACGGAGCTGAGGAGCATTCGCTGCTGCTGACCGCCCACCACCTGGTCTGCGACGGCTGGTCCTTCGGGGTGATCGCCCATGAGCTCGCCCGGCTGTACCGCGGGGAGCCGCTGCCCCCGGCCACGCCGCTGCGGGAGGTGGTGATGGCGGAGCGCGAGCCGGAGGCCGCAGCTTATTGGCAGCGGGAATACGCCGTGCCTCCCGCCACCGTGGAGCTGCCCGCCGATCGCACGCGGCCGGCCCATCCCGACTATGCGGCAGCCACGCTCTGGGGCGCGTTCGACGACGCCTTGGCGGCGCGGCTGCGTGAATTTTGCCGGTCGGAAAAGGCCACGCCCAACGCCGTGCTGCTGACCGCGTGGCAAATCCTCCTCCATCGGCTGACCGGCGAACGGGACATCGTCGTGGGCACTCCGATCGCCGGCCAGCCCGCCTCCGGACGCACCAGCATCGTGGCTCATCAGGTCCATTTCCTACCGGTGCGCGTGGCCGTGGACCGGGACCTGACCGCCTCCGCCCTGCTGGCCCGCACCCGGGGCAAGCTGGCGGACGCGACCGACCACCAAGACTACACGTTGGGCCAGCTGTACCAGGACCTGGCCCTGCCCCGGCAGCCCGGACGCCCGAGCTTCGTCACCACGACCTTCACCTGCGAAAGCGCCGCCGGCGCGGAGGACTGGGGCGGCGGCCTGGAGGCGCGGCTACAGCCCAATCCCAAGCGGCGCCTGGCCTTTGACGCGAGCCTCTTCATCATCCTCGACGGCGCGGCCCTGCGCTGGCAGCTGGTCTGTCGGGAGCAGAGTTTCGATGAGGCCACGGCCCGGCATTGGATGCGATGCCTGGAAACCGTGCTCGCCTCGATGGTCGAAAACCCGGACGGCGCGGTGGAGCGGCTGGAAATGCTCGCCCCCGCGGACGCGGAGCTGGTGCAGACGCGCTGGAACCACGCCGGGGAGGCGGCCCCGCCGGCGTCGGCCATCCATGAACTCTTCGAGCAGCAGGCCGACCGCACCCCCGGCGCGCCCGCCCTGCTTTTTGGCGAAAGCGTCTGGACCTATGCGGAACTGGAGCGGAGGGCGAACCAGTTTGCCCATGAGCTGCTGGCCGCGGGGCTGCGCCCGGCGCAGAAAGTTGCCCTCGTGGCCGCGCGCAGCCCGCAGATGGTGGCCGCGGTGCTCGGCATTCTGAAGGCGGGCGGCAGCTATGCGCCGATGGACGCGGCGTATCCGAACGAGCGCCTGGGCTCAATGCTGCGCGACCTGGCCTCGACCGTGCTGGCGTGCGATCCCCCGCTGCGCGGCCGGCTCCAGTCGCTCCTCGGAACCATTCCCGCGACCCTGCTCGAAGTGACCGCGGAAGCCCCGGCACCGTGGAGCGGGCACACCGAGCGCCCCGGGGTGGCCGTGCCCGGTTCGGCCCCCGCCTACATTATTTACACGAGCGGATCGACCGGGCAGCCGAAAGGGGCGGTCATTCCGCACCGCGCGGTGGTGCGCCTGGTGCGCGGGCAGGACTTTGCCGCCATGACGCCCGCTCAGACCTGGTTGCAGCTGGCTCCGCTGTCGTTTGACGCATGCACGCTGGAGCTTTTTGCGCCGCTGCTCAACGGCGGACGCCTGGCGCTGATGCCGCCCGGGACCCCCTCGCTGGTCGAGATCGGGGCGGCGGTGCGCCGCCATGGAGTGACCTCGTTGTGGCTGACGGCCGGATTGTTCCAGCTGATGGTGGACGAGCGCCTGGACGACCTGGAGCCGTTGCAGGAGCTGCTGACCGGCGGCGATGTCGTGAGCGTGCCGCATGCGCGGCGGGTGCTGCAGAGGTTCCCCCGGCTCCGGCTGGTCAATGGGTATGGGCCTACGGAGAACACCACCTTCACGTGCTGCCATGCGGTCACCGCGGCCGATCTCGAAAGGACCGCCCTGCCCATCGGTCGGCCCATCGCGCACACCAGCGTCTTCATCGTGGACGAAAACGACCAGCCGTGTGCGGTTGGGGTCGCCGGCGAACTGCTGACCGGCGGGCTGGGGCTGGCCCAGAGCTACTGGCGGCGCGAAGATCTGACCGCGGAAAAATTCGTCGATCACCCGCGCTTTGGCCGCGTGTATCGCACCGGGGATCGCGCGCGGTGGCGGTGGGCCGGCCACCCTGCGGACGGCCCGCAGGGGGTCATCGAGTTCCTCGGCCGGGCGGACACGCAGATCAAAGTGCGGGGTTTCCGAATCGAGCCGGGTGAAATCGAGGCCGCCCTGCTCAGCCATCCGGGGGTGAGGCAGGCCGCGGTGCGCGCGCGCGGAGCATCGGCCGGAGACCGCCGCTTGGCCGCCTGGTGGGTGCCCGCCGGGCCGTCGCTGCCGGAGCCCGCCGAGCTGCGCGCCCACCTGCGGGTGCGCCTGCCGGAGTACATGGTGCCACAGGAGTTCGTCATGGTGCCAGGGGCGCTGCCGCTCACTCCGAATGGAAAGATCGACGAAAAAGCCCTGCCGCTTCCGTCCGGCTTCACGGCCCCGGACGCGGCCGCCGGCGCGGTTCGCCCGCCCGCGTCGATCGCTCCGCGCACCACGCTGGAGCGGCGGCTGCACGGCTTGATGCAGGAGTCGCTGGGGCGCGACCATTTCGGGGTGGAGGACGACTTTTTCGAACTGGGAGGCGATTCGCTCCGCGGCCTGCGCTTTTTCACGCTGATCGAGAAGGAATTGGGCCGGGCGCTGCCGCTGGGCACGCTGTTCACGGCGCCGACCGTCGCCGGTCTGGCCCGGGTGCTGGGTGACGCCGGCCGGGAGCGGCCGCGCCAGCTGATTCAGATTCAGCCGCATGGGAGCGAGTCGCCGCTGTTTCTCATTCACGGCGGGGACGGGGGAGTGATGTTCTACCGCAAGGCGGTGGCCCAGCTCGATCCCGACCAGCCGGTCTATGGGATTGAGGCACCCATGCTGACGGACGCCACCCTTCGGAGCCCCGGTGCCTCCGTGCACGCCATCGCCGAAGACTATCTCGCGCTCGTCCGCCAGGTCCAGCCCCTCGGTCCGTACCGCCTCGGAGGCTACTCCTTCGGCGGGGTGGTCGCCTACGAGATGGCCCGGCTGCTGCTCCAGGAAGGAGAGGTTGTGGATCACCTCTTCCTGTTCGACACCGACAACCCCGCCGTGCCGCCGCGTTATTTTTCGGCGTTCGGCCGGGTGAAGGCACGCTGGCAGATGGACGGCGCGGCCGGGTTGAGCCTGGCGGAGCGCGGCCTCAACCTCCTGGCCCGCGTCAAATGGGGACTGATCGAGCGGCGGCGCTTGCGGCGCGAAGTCGACGCCGTCAAGGCCGCACGCGCCAGCGGCCGCCGGGCGGACGAAAGCGTGCGACCGGTCGAGGTGCGCGAGGCCAACATGGAGCTCATGGCCTCCTACGTGCCGCCGCCAACAGACCAGGGACTGACGCTGTTCCGCTGCCGGGGACTGAACGACAAATTCGAGCATACCCCGGCCCTCGGCTGGGAGGAGGTGGTGCGGACCGGGCTGGAGGTGATTCCGGTCACCGGCACGCACCTCAAGCTCTTCGAGGAGCCGCACGTGACGCTGCTGGCTGATCGCCTGGCCTCGTGCCTGGGACGCCCCCCTGCCCCGCTCAAACGCAAGTCCCTCGACCCGTATCCGGCATGAGGCCCGCGCCCGTGATCCAGCGGGCACGGCTGGAGGCGTCGTGGGCTGAGCGCGCCGCCACCTGCCTCAGCGCGGCGGAGGAGGCGCGGGCCGGAAAGTTCCGCTTTGCGCTGGACCGCGACCGTTGGCGGGCCGGCCGGGCCTGGGTGCGGCACCGCCTGGCCGAAGCCCTCGGCCGCGGGCCGGTCGGGCTGGAATTCGTGGTGGATGAACGGGGCCGGCCGCGGGTGGCGGGCGCGCCACCGGGGTTCGACTGCAACTGGTCCCACTCCGGGGAATGGATCGCCCTGGCGGTGAGCCGCGACGGGCCGGTCGGGGTGGACGTGGAGGTGGTGAGGGCCGATTTTCCCGCCATGGAGGTGGCCGCCTGCTTTTTTACGCCGGCGGAGACTGCGGTGCTGGGCGCGGTCGCGGAGCCGGTCGCGCGGCAGCGGCTTTTTTTCAGGCTGTGGACGGCTAAGGAGGCGCTTATGAAAGCCACCGGCCTGGGCGTGGCCCTGGAGCCGGCGCAGATCGAGGTCACCCTGCGGGAACATCATCCCCACGGCTACGCCAGCCACCCGTCGTGGCGGGTGGGCTTGGAGGAGGAGCCCGCGTGCGTGATGGCCTGGACCTGGGGTGCCGGCCGGGGCGGAAAGGTTTGAGGGGTGGCCTGTCCGGACGAGGCGGCCCGCCGCTCACCCCGCCACGCCCTGCCACAGCCACGACCATGGTCCGAACTCGGCGGCCACCGCGGCTTTCAGGCCGGCGGCCGGTTCGGGTGACCGCAACACGGCCACCATCGTGCTGCCGGAACCGGACATGAGGGCGGCGGCGACCTCCGGCCGGGCCATCAGCCACAATTTAATGTCGGCCAGCAACAGGTGTTTCGCGAAGACCGGGCGCTCGAGGTCATTGATGAGCGTGAGCGGGGCACCGTCCGCGCCGATCACCGTCTGCGGGGCGTACGGAATCCCCGGGAGGGCCGGGGCGGCGGCCCATTGTTGATACGCCCACGGCGTGGGCACGGGAAAAGGCGGCTTGATCAGCAGCACCGGCAGCGCGGGGCGCTGCTCCGGCCGCGGTTCAATGAGTTCGCCGCGGCCGCGGCCGACACCCACGCACCGGTGCAAAAAAAAGGGCACATCCGACCCCAGGCGCGCCGCCAGCTCCTCCAGGTCTCCAAAGGCCAGGCCCAGGCCGAGCAGGTCGTTCGCCCCCTGCAGGGCCGCCGCAGCATCGCTGCTGCCCCCGCCCAACCCCGCGCCGTGCGGGATCGATTTCTCCAGGTGCACCCGCAACGCCGGCAGCGGGCCATGCGCCTCCGCCAGCAGGGCCAGCGCCTGCATGACCAGGTTGCGCGCGTCCGACGGAACCTCGGGATCGGTGCAGGAAAAATTGATCGCGCCCGGCGGCCCGGCGGCGCGGCCCAGCGTCAGGTGATCAGCCAGCCCCAGCGGGGCCATGAGCGTTTCCAGCTCGTGAAATCCGTCCTCCCGCCGGTGCAGCACGCGCAGCGACAGGTTGATTTTTGCCGGAGCGGCCAGGGTGAGTGCATCGCGTGCCATGGAGACGACGGATTCTTACGTCGATTTGTCCCCGGGCGAAGGGACAAATTTCAGCCCGTGCCCGGACGGCGAGACGCCATCGAACCGCGGCCGGGCCGACGGGCTTCCTCGTGACCGTGGCACCCCCGGGCGTGGTGCCGGGAGGGGTTTTTTTAATCGACAGGTGCCGCGATGCCCAGCACCGCGAACATGCGGCCGGTGCGCCCCTTTTCCGCCCGGTAGGAATAAAAGCGCTCCAGATCGGACCCGGTGCAGGTCCCGTCATCGTGCACCTGCCCGGCCGGCACGCCACCCGCGACCGCGTCACGCCGGATCCACGCGGCAAAATCCACCTCATACCGGGGCGGACGAATGCAGGGGCTGAGCTGGATGACCAGATCCTCCGGCCGGCTCCCGCTCCGCGCGGACAAGCTCTCGATGCCGCGGCGCACAATGCCCCGCTCGCTTCCCCGACGGCCCGAATGCAGCAAGGCCACGGCCCGGCGCACCGGATCCACCACATAGACCGCACAGCAATCGGCCACATGGATGCCCAGCGCGCAGCCCGGCTCCGCCGTCGCGAGGCCGTCGGCCCCCGCCGCCGGATGAAGACACGCCGCCGCGTCCCCCACCCAGGCGACTTCCGCCGCGTGCACCTGCTCGGCCAGGGCCAGCGTCCCGGCCGCAAAGCCCAGGTCCTCCGCCACCCCGAGATGCCCGCCGCGCAGGCGCTCCAACCCGGCCTCCCGGTCAACCGCCACCTCCAGACCCGGTACCCGCAGAGTGAACGCATGCCGCAACCAGCCTCCCAGCTCCAACAACGCGGGGAAATGCAGCACCGGCAAACGGTCCGAGATCGGGGGGGCAAAAGTCATGAGGTCTCACGTCCGCACTGGGACAAGGCCCGTTAAGCGCAAAACAAGCTCAGCACAAACGACATGGACCGGCGGCAGCAAGAATCAGTAAGCGTTGAAAATATGGATAGTACGATTAACCTTATTTTTTTGTTGTCATTGATCTATAATTACAATAATATACGCCATCTCAACAAACGTCTTGTCTGTATGATCACTCCAACCCAACACCCCATGTTTTCCATGCCCCGACGGCTCTTGCGCTCATGGCTCCTGCCTTCCCTGGTTTTGGCGGGGGTCTTCTCAACTTCCCTGCCCGGGCAGGAGGTTTTGCAGTCCTCGCCCTTGTATGAGGCGGAAGCGTCGCGACTGCGGAACGGCCGGGAGCAGCAGTACAATTTCACCCGGGCCATGCTCCGCGATGTGCTCCGATTTTTGGCCGAGGATGCCGGCATCAACTACATGGCCCTGCCCGAGAGCGAGGGGGACAAGGACAAGCTGATCACGCTCAACATGGTGGCCAGCCCGTTCATCGCACTGGAAACGGTCGCCAACACCTACGGGGTGGCGCTGCTGCTCGACAAGGGGATCTGGCACATGCGGCCGCTGGATGACAAGCAGCTGATCGGCCGGACCTATCATTTGAAATACAGCTCTCAGGAGCAGGTGACGACCGTCTCGAGCGGATCGGGTGATTCGTTTGGTCCGATCGGGCGTGACGCCTTCTCCTCCAATCTCAATGGCGGTGGCGGCGGCGGCGGTGGTGGTGGTGGCGGCGACCTCGGCGGCGGCGGCGGCGGCGGCGGCGGTGGCGGTGGCGGCCAGGAGAGCATCAACCTGCAGGGCGGCCCGATTTCCCACCTCGCGGCCAACGCGGAGCAGTTGGTCAGCGACGTGGAAAGGATCCTCAGCATCCCCACGCGGGGCTTCGATGCCCTCGGCACCCGCAAGGACGTGACGGTGGACGACTTCGGCAAGGACCCGATGCACACGCCGCAGCGCATTTACAATACCGCTGAGGAACAGGGGACCGAATCTGCGGACAAGAGCGCCGAACCCGCCGTTTTCTGGAACAGCGACACCAACAACCTCTTCATCGTCTGCACCCGCCAACAGCACCAGCTGGTCGAGCAGTACATCGCCGGCGTGGACCGGCCCCAGCCGCTGATCGCCGTGGAGGTCAAATTCTTCGAGACCACCTCCGACCCCCGCAAGCAGTTCGGGGTGGACTGGTCCGAGACCCTGGACGGCGGCCTGCCGATCAATTTCCAGCCGGTCACGCCGGACGGGGTGGACGGAGCCACCGCGCAGGGTGCCTGGTCCGCCTTCGTCGATTGGAACGACCCCTCCAAGAGCCTGTATCCCCAGGGGGCGATCCTGTCCTCGCGCTCGGCCTCGATCAAGGTCCAGGCCCTGCTGGCCGACCGCCAGACCGTCAGCACCAGCTACCCGCGCGTCCTGACCAAGAACAACCGCGAAGTGGTCATCCGCAACGTGGTCAACAAGCCGGTGCTCGCGGCCAGCTCCTCGACCACGCCCGGCGTCGGGGGCACCACCACGGCATCCGTCCAATATCTGCCCATCGGCACTACCATCAACGTCCTGCCCAAGGTCAAATCCGATGGCACGGTGGAAATGACCGTGAGCCTGCAGCTCTCCAACATCATCGGCAGCGAGATCATCGGCGGCAATCCCTACCCGGTGGCCAGCTCCCGCATGTACACCGCGCCGCTCAAGGTCGAGTCCGGCTACACCGTGGCTATCGCCGGCCTGGACGAGGCCTTCGACTCCAAGGAAGGCACGGGTGTGCCGGTGCTGAGCAAGATCCCCCTCATCGGCCAGGCCTTCAAGAACACCCAGCGCCAGCGCTCCAAAAAGACCCTGCTCATGTTCATCACCCCGACGGTGCTGGACAACGACACCGCCGGGGTGAGCGAGACCCCGACCTCAACCCTGCCGGTGCGCAAGGAAGACCCGAAGGTTCCCGCGCCGCAGATTTACGCGGACGGCTCGCTCGTCGGCGGGGTGGACAAACTCCCGCAGGCCATCCTCTGGGCCGACCGCCAGGAACGTTTCCTCAGCCGCTACATCTCCGAGCAGCGCGGGGTCGCCTCCACCGTCAAGGACATCGCCCTCCTCCGCCGCGTCGTGACCGCCCTGCAAACGTACCTCGGTGCCGTGGAAGCAGCCCAGCCCGAACTGGTCGACCAGCTCTCGATCCACCGGGAAAACCTCTCGAAGGTCAAGGCCCGGACCTGGCGGCTGCGCTGCGAAAACTGGAAGAACTCCTACACCGATTTCCTCGGCAACTAATGCCGGGACCGGGCCCGGACCACCGCGCCCCCCTCCCCCACCAGTGTGACCGCGCCTTGGCGGGTGCGGTCAGGAGAGACAGACAAGACACGCAACGCGGGGCGGCTTCGGCCGTCCCGCGTTTGCGGTTTCCAGCCGGGCCGATTCCCCGCGCCCGCCCGTCCCCGATGCGGAACGGCCCGGCGGCGGGCTCTTCATTTGCATCCGGCGGCGCGAGAGGCGAGGATGCGTCCGCCGAATGAATCTTGCCACCGTGCTCCGATCCAGCGCCCGCGCGGCCAGGGGCCTGCTGCTGGAGACGCCGCTCGAACTGCTGCCCGCCCGGCGCGTGTGGCGGCATTATTCCTGGACCAAGCTCCGGCGGGATGCCACCGCCGGGCTGAACGTGGCGCTGCTGGCGGTGGCTCAGGGCCTGGCATTTGCGGCCATGGCCGGAGTCCCGATCGCCCATGGCCTGACCTGCGCGGCCGTCGCTTCGCTCGTCGGGCCGCTGCTGTCCAGCTCCCGCCACACCATCCTCGGGCCCACCAACGCCACCGCCTTCCTCGTTTTCAGTGGTCTCTCCCTCCTGCCCGCGGCCGATCGCAGCGAGATGCTGCCCGTGCTCATTTTCCTCGCCGGCACCCTGCTGGTCATCGCCGCCTATTGCCGCCTCGCCGACCTCCTGCAATACGTCAGCCGCTCGGTGGTCGTCGGCTACCTCGCCGGGTGCGCCCTGCTCATCGTTTCCAATCAGCTCGGCCCCGTGCTCGGCCTGCCCTCGACCCCCGGAGCCACCACCTTTGCCGGCCTCGTCATCGGGCTGGTCCCGCGCCTTCCCCAGGCTCAGTGGCCGGCGGTGCTGCTCTCGGCGATCACCCTGGCCACCCACCTCGGCCTGCGCCGCCGCTGGCCCCGCCTACCCACCTTCGCAATCGCCCTCGCCGTCGGCGCGCTGTCCGGGGTGCTCCTCCAACGCCTTCACGTGCCGGTCGACACCCTGCCGCCCTTCACCGTCCGCGACCTCCTGCCGGCCATGCCGAACCTGTCCGACGGCTCGGTCTGGGCCCGGCTCAGCCCGCTGGTGGGCCTGTCGTTCGCCATCGCCTTCCTCGCCGCCCTCGAAGGCACGATGATGGCCAAATCGCTGGCCAGCCGCACCGGCGACCGCGTGGACCTCAATCAGGAAGTGCTCAGCCTCGGGGCGGCCAACCTCGCGACCTCGTTTCTCAGCGGGCTGCCCGCAAGCGGCTCGCTGACCCGCAGCTCGCTCAACCATGCCAGCGGTGCCGTCAGCCAGGCCAGCAGCCTGGTCGCCGGCACCCTCTGCGCCGGAGCCGCCCTCACGCTCGGCTCCGCCTTCGCCCACCTGCCCCGCGCCGCCCTCGCCACCCTCGTCATCGGCGTGGCCATGACCCTGGTCAACCATCGCCAGCTTCGCATCTGCCTGCGCGCCACCCGCTCCGACGCCGCCACCCTCATCGTCACCCTGCTGGCCACCCTCCTGCTCCCGCTCCAGATCGCCATCTTCGTCGGCGTCGGCCTCTCGATCATGCTTTACCTGCGCAAGGCGGCCCGGCCGGAACTGGTCGAATACGCCTTCACCCCGCAGGGGCACCTCGCCGCCGCCGGCATCGAAAGCCCGCGCCAGCACCCGGCCATCTCCATCGTCCACGTCGAAGGCGAACTCTTCTTCGGTGCCGCCGAATTGTTTCGCACCCAGATCCAGCGGCTCGCCAGTGACACCAACCTGCGCGTCATCATCCTCCGTATGCGCAACGCCCGCCACCTCGACGCCACCAGCGTCATGGCCCTGGAGGAGCTCGTGCGCTTCATGCAGGCGAAAAACCGCCATCTGCTCCTCAGCGGCATCTCCAAGGACGTCTACCGCGTGCTCAAAAACGCCGGCATGATCGAGGTCCTCGGCCGCGACAATGTCTTTCCCGGCTCAGTCAAAAACCCCAACCTCGCCACCCGCAACGCCCTCATCCGCGCCCAGGACCTGCTCGGCACCCGCGAGGCCGAAATCCAGATCATGTACGATCCGTCGAAGCCGCGCGAGTGAGCCAGGAACGCCGGAGGGCCGGAACCGCACCGGGCCGGCGGGGGCGTTGACCCGCGAGCAGCACGCGGCTTACTCCGACTTCTAGAAAGTCAAAATCCGTGTAGTCGGAGCATTGGACGTACTTTGGACACCGTTGCTTGGCCACCGGCACGCCGTCGTCGAGGGTGAGGTGAAAACAAGGTCCGCTGCCGGGCCGCGAGCGCGGCCTGGGCGGCGGCGAGCTTTTCCCTGACGGCGGACTTGGTCCGCACGGCGGCGGCCTCGAGCAGGTCGAGCTGCACCTCGTCCGGCAGCCGGCCGGCGATGAAGCCGTCCAGCTCCGCGAGCAGCCCCGGCAGGGCCGAGGCATGGGGACTGGCCGAGAGCAGCTCGTAGGCGGTCCGCAGGGCGGCCGGGGTGGCGTGGGCGAGCAGGAGGCGCAGGGCGGTCTCGAAGTCCTGCGGCTGCACCGCCACCCACCGGCGGGCGGCGGCGCTGCGGACTTCCGGAGTGGCCGTGTTAAGGAGCGGGCGGACCGCCTGGCCGAGGCGCTCCACCGCCGCGAGCCGGAGTGACCGGGAATGCTTTTCCTCGGCCACCACAAGGCAAACACGCTGCCAGCATCGGCCTTGGTCCAGGCCCCGCCAAAATCCGCCACGTAAAACCGGCCGTCCGGCCCCCAGGTCAGTCCGTGCAGGTCATGGCCGGCCAGGCTGGTGCGGATGCCGAAGCCGCCGGCCAGGACGGACCGTTTTTCCGCCACCCCATCCCCGTCCGCATCCTCCAGCTCCCAGACGTTCGGAATGCATGCGACCCAGGTGCGGGTGCGGTCGCGCGACAGGAGCTTCTGCATGCCACGCCGCTAAGCGCCAGGCTCCCGCCGGGGCGGCCCGCCCGCCCGGGGCGCCGCCTCAAACGAACACGACTCCACCCGCACCCAGCGGTGCCGCCGCCGCGCCACCCAGTCGTAGGCCGCATCCGCCAGCAGGCGCGGCACCAATGCCAGCAGGCCGCCCAGCCGCCACGGAAACGGCAGCCGTGCCGCCACCGCCGCCACCGCGCGCGATTTGATGAAAATTTCCGGCGGCGGCGAGTCGGCACCGGCCGCCAGCACCATGGTCGAGAAGCCGCCGCCCTCGTCCCCCTCGCCGCCCAGCAGGCCCGTGCCCGCCAGCAACCGCCCGGCCAGCTCCCCCTGCAGCGGAGCGAAAGCCAGATGCCCATCCCGGTCGTGCGCCCGCAGCCAGCGGACACGCGCCTGGCAAAACAGGCACTCGCCGTCGAAGAAGACAACGTCGGCAGGCGTCGGCACTGCCGCGGGCAGAGGCGGCGCGCTCATGCGGTCATGGTTGCAGGCTCTATCACCCTCCCATCCTCGACCATCCAGTGCGCAAAGGCCATCGACCATGTGAGGCGGCGGAATCGCGTTGGGCACGGGGCGCTGGCTTGCCCACCCTCCGTACCGGACGGGCGACCTCCGGGCACGCGGGTGGCGGGAACGAGATCGAGTCGGCGGGTGCCCCCGGGCCGGGCCGGCGGCCGTCGCAGGCCGGCGGCGCTGCGGGGCTGAAGCCGCTTACGGCGGAGTAACCGCGCCGCTGGTGCGGGACCGCTCGACCACGATGTCCCGGGTTTCCGGCCCCTGCTTGACCGCCACGCGCGGGGTGCCGCCGCGGGAGTCGGAGAATTCATTGTCGCTGAGGGTGATCGACTGGGTCGGCCCCTGGATGTCGATGACCGGTGCGCCGGCGGGGGAGTTGTCGATGAACGTGTTGCCCAGAATGCGGTTGCGGTGGCCGGCAAAGGCGGGGCCGGGTTCCGGACGGAAGAGCAGGCCCGTTTCCGCGCTCCCCTGGATGGTATTGCCGGCGATCAGGTTGTCGGTGTCGCGATGGCCGATGGAAATGCCGACGCGATTACCGAGCAGCCGGTTGTTTTCGGCCACCCCGTGTTTGACGCCCCAGCAAAAAAAAATGCCGATGCCATTGCCGCGCAGGGTGTTGTTGCGCATGACCGGCCGCTGCGAGCCGGAGCTGGGATGCAGGCCGAGGCCGGAGTGGTTCTCGCTCAGGCAGTTTTCCACCACCACGTCGTGACAGACCTGCCAGCTGATGCCGTCGCCGTGGTAGTTGCGGGCCGTGACGCCGCGCATGGCGACCTTCGACTGGAGGTGCACCGCATTGCGCAGGCGATAGGTGCCGGGAAGGATGGTGACCGTGCCGCCACCGAGCCGGGCGACATGATCGACCGCCGCCTGGAGCGCGCGATGATCGGCACCGATGATATCGGCGTCCTTCGGGCCCACGGTGATCGTCAGGCGCTCCTCCCACGCCGGCTCGACAACGCGGTCGCCGCTCGTCTGGCGGGGTGCCACCGGGGCCACTGGGGCCGGCGACTCCGCGGCCGGGCACGAGCACGCCAGCGCGAGGACCAGCGCCGCGTGCAGGGAAAGGGAAGGGAATCGGGTCATCGCAGGGATGTGGTTCGACGGGTCACGGCCGGTCGCCCTGGCGGACCCAGGCTGCGTTGAAGGCGGCGTGTTTGATGGTTTTGGCCAGGGGCCGGCCGTCCGTGTCTTTCGGCGCGTCCTGTTCCAGGTGGTGGCTGTAGGTGGCGTGCAGGGTGCCATCGCGGGCCTCGATCAGACTGGGGTAGTGGAACCGGGCCGCGCCGGGGGCCGCCAGTTCGAGGTGGCGCTTCCATTTCCAGGTGCGGCCCTCGTCGTCCGAAATCTGCACCGCCAGACGGTGCCGCCCGTCCTCGGTGTCATTCCCAATGAGCGCCCAATGGCCGTTGCGCAGCCCGATGATTTCAGCGCCGGAACCGGGGTTGGGCAGGTCGCTGTCGGTGACCACCGACCAGGTTTCGCCGCCGTCGCGCGATTCGCTTTGCAGCAGCCGTTGCGGCGGCGGTCCGTTGTCGCGCATCAGGGTGTGGAGCGAGCCGTCCTTTCGCTGGACGATACTCGGCTGGATGTTGCCCTCACCGATAAGGGGCGTGCTGGTCCGCCACGTCCGGCCCCAATCGTCGCTGATCCCCATCAGCGAAAAGGAAAAGCCGTCGGAATACAGCGGCACGATGAGGCGGCGGCCGTCGAGCACAAAGGGACGGGCGCGGGTGAACCAGCCGAGCCGCCGGGTCAACGTGTCGGCCGCCTGCGTTTGCAGCGAGGCCAGCCACTCCCCGGCCTTGCGCATGCCCTCCGCGCCAAGCGCCGCCGGGTCGAGCGCGGCCCGCTTCCGCCGGACAAACGCCTGCACCGCGGGTTCGAACCCGGGCCCCGGGGTCACGTGCATAACCTCGCTGACCTCCCACGCCGGCGGCCCGTCACCGGCATGGTCGGAGGAAATCCGGTACTTCATCAGGGCCGATTCCCAGGTGTTCGCGAGGATCGTCGGCCAGAACAGCCAGAAAGAGGCGGGCGAGGTGGGAGCGGCGGGGTCCGGGGGGGCGCATCCCGGAAGCATCGGAACACGGCCCACCCTCGGCAAGCCCTGATCGGACGGCCCCACGCCCGAAATTGGTCTTGACCCATTTTCGGCAAAATCGCAGCCTTCGGAACAGTCCTCGCCTCCCAGTGATCAGAGGCCTGCCATCTCCCCAACCCCAGCTCGTCCAACATGAGACTCAGCCTACCTGCTTATTCATCACGCACCGGCCTGGCCGCCAGCCTGTTCTGCGCCAGCCTGCTATCGGCGCACGCCCAAAACCTGGAGGTCACCCAAGGCTTGCAGCTTTGGCTGAAAGCCGATGCTGGCGTCACCACGGATGCCTCCAGCGTCGTCACCTGGACCGACCAAAGCCCCAATGCCCACATCGCCGGGGCCCCCGACTTGGCCACGGCCCCAGCGCTGGTGGCAGACGCGCTGAACGGAAAGCCGGTTCTCCGCTTCGACGGAATCGATGACTATCTCAGCATCGAGGATGCCGAAAGCCTGTCCTTCACCGGGGACATGACGACCTTCTTCGTGGTCAATTTCAGCGACTTCGCCACCTATCGAGCGGTCTGGGCCAAGACCAATACCAACCAGCCGGCACCGACCGATTTCTACACCCTTCCGGGCAGCGGCATTCCCCAAGTCTACCGGGGCGACGGTTCGGCAGCCAGCGCGGCTTTCCCCAGCACCGTGCCCTTGCGCGCAGGCACATATCTGACCGTGGGCTTCGACATCGCCGACACCCAGTGCACCCATTACCTCGGGAGTCAGGCCGCCAGCACTGGCACCATCAACGCCGCGGCCGGCGACGCCGACACGCCGCTCTTGATCGGAACCCGCGGCGACCTGTTCACCAAAATGAAGGGGGACATCGCCGAAATCCTGATCTACGACCGGGCGCTCACACCAACCGAGCGCACCGCCGTCGCCTCCTATCTGGGTACCAAATACGGCATCGCCAATCTGCTGCCTTCCGCCAGCTTGGTCGTCACCCCGGCCGGACCGGCCCATGCTCCGGGCGATGTGCTCACCCTGGCGGCCACGGCCAGCGACCCGGACGGCTCCATCACCAGCGTGAGGTTTTTCGCCAATGGCTCGCCCGTCGGCACGGCCACGGCGCCGCCGTACTCCCTGAAGGTGCGGCTGGAGACGCCCGGATCCTACGAGTTCTCCGCCCGGGCCACCGATAACAAGGACGGCACCGCCGACACCGCCGCGGTCAGCCGCACCGTCGCCGGCGGAGGCGCGCCCACTCTCGGGGTGACCACCACCCTCCAGCTCTGGCTCAAGGCGGATGCCGGCGTGACCACCGCCCAGGACGGAACCGTGGTCGAGTGGAAGGACCAGTCCGGCAAGGACAACCATGCCGCCTCGCCCGACGAATTCGCCGCGCCGCTCCTCGCTGCGAACGCTGCTAATGCCCTGCCCGCCATCCGCTTCGACGGCCAGGACGACTGGCTGGAAATACCGGACTCGGACAGCCTCTCGATCACGGGTAACGTCACCTCGTTCTTCGTCGTCAAGATGGACGACTTCGCCACCTACCGTTCGGTCTGGGCCAAGACCAACACCAACCAACCGGCACCGACCGATTTCTACACCCTGCCGGGCAGCGGCATTCCCCAGGTCTACCGGGGCGACGGCACCGGAGTCAGCGTGGCCGCGGTCCAGGGAACGCGGCCGCTGCGGGCCGGATCGTTCGACATAGTCGGATTTTCCACCTCCGGAGCCGCGCTCACCCATTACCTGAACGGGGCCGCAAACGGCAGCGGGGCCAGCACCACCGGCACCGCGGATCTAGACCGGCCGCTGTACATCGGCACCCGCGATGACTTCGTCACCAAACTCCAGGGCGACCTGGCCGAACTGCTGATCTACGACAGCGCGCTCTCCGCCGCCGATCTGACCAGCGTTCAACTCTACCTGGCGACGCGCTACGGCCAGACCCTGACCAGTGTCGTCAACGATCTGCCCACGGTAACCCTCACCGCTCCCGCGGGCGGCACCTCGGCGGTGGCCCCGGCCGATATCACACTGAGCGCGGACGCGCTCGATGCCGATGGATCGGTGGTGAAGGTCGAATTCCTCGTCAATGGCGGGGTGGCCGCCACCGACCTCAGCGCGCCGTGGAGCGCGCCGGTGACTTTTTCAACCGCATCGGCGGCCACCCTGGTGGCCCGGGCGACCGACAACGTCGGCGGGGTCTCGCAATCCGCGCCGGTCAGCCTGACGGTCACGGCCGCCGAACCCGTGCCCCTGCCGGCGCTGGCCAGCCTGCGGCTCTGGCTGCGCGCCGACAAGGGAGTGACCGAGACCGGCGGCGCGGTCAGCGCCTGGAGCGACCAGTCGGGCAATTTCAACAATACGGTGCAGACCAACCCGTCCCAGCAGCCCGCGGTCGTCGCCGACGCCGTCAACGGCCGGGCGGTCCTCCGCTTCGACGGAGCCGACGATTCACTGGTCACCGCCCATTCTCCGACCCTCGCCATCACCGGCGACATCAGTTCGTTCTTCGTCGTGAAATTCGACGACTTCGACACCTTCCGCGCGGTCTGGGCCAAGACGAACACCAACCTGCCGGCCCCCACCGATTTTTACACCCTGCCCACCTCCGGCATCCCGCGGGTCTTTCGCGGCAATGGCGGCGGCAGCCTGGGCAACGTGGAAGCAGCTGGAGCCCCCGTCGCGGGCGAGTTCGCCATCGTCGGGTTCGACATGGCCGGCACGACCCTTCGCCACTTCCTCAATGGCGGGGTCAACGGACAGGGGGAAATCACCGCCACCCCGGCGGACACCGGTGCCCCGCTGCACATCGGCACTCGCGGAGACCAGTTCACCCGCATGAAGGGCGATATCGCGGAAATCGTCATCTATGACAGCGCTCTGTCGGACGCCGACCGGGCCACCGTCTTCGATTACCTGAGCACCCGCTACGGCATCCCCCTCGCCGCCACCCCCCAACTCTCCATCGTGGCCGGTGACAACGGCACCGTCACCCTCACCTGGCCTCCGGAAGTCACCGGCTGGAGCCTGGAATCGTCGTCCACCCTGCTGCCGGAATCCTGGCAGCCAGTCCTGGACGTCTTTGACAACACCTACTCGGAAGCCGCCGCCGGGACCAAATTCTTCCGGCTGCGTCAGTAAGGGACGCTTTCAAGTCACGCCCCCCTCATCGTCGAGCGCAGCGAGTATGCGCTGCACCCCATCGGCTGCATTGAGCCGGGCTTTCAGCCCTCCGCTGGTCGGGCCAGCACTGCCTGGGGCGTTGCCCCAGGCTGGGATCATGCGCGCCGTTGGCGCTCCAAAGTCGCGTTCTCGTTCCCCCTGACACCCCCCATCGTGGCGCGGGTCGCGACGCTCCAAAACCGCCCTCAAGCAAGTTGGCTCGCCCGCTCGCAGGCCACGCTTTACCGGCGGGGGCGTTTCCGCTATGCTGGTCGTTCCCCCGCATGAAAAAACGCCTCTTGATTGCCTCGTTGTCCCTCCTTTGTCTGCTTTCCGGCCGCGCCGCCGCCATCGACACCGTGGTCGTCTTTAATGAGATCCATTACCATCCGCAGGACGGAGCACCCGGCGGCGAGTGGATCGAGCTTCACAACCAGATGGCGATCAACATGGATCTCTCGGCGTGGCGGCTCGCCGGAGGGGTCGGCTTCACCTTTCCCGAGGGCACGATCGTTCCGGGCGGCGGGCAGTTGCTGATTGCCGCGAATCCGGCCGCGCTGCAGGCGGCCGCCGGCCTGACCGGAGTGCTGGGCCCGTTTGCCGGACAGCTCGCCAACTCGGGGGAAAAGCTGGAGCTGCGCGACCGCAACGACCGGCTGATGGACGAGATGACGTACAGCGACGCCGGCCGCTGGCCGCTGGCTGCGGACGGCTCCGGGGCGACGCTCGCCAAGCGCGATCCTGACACCACCAGCGATGCCTCCGATCATTGGGCGTCGAGCGTGGTGGTCGGAGGCACGCCAGGCGCGCGCAATTTTCCCGAGGCCACGGTGGTGACGCGTTCGCTCATCGCGCTGGACGCCTTGTGGCGGTTCGAGGCGACCGGAACCGACCTCGGCACCGCATGGAAGGAGCCGGTCTTCGACGACAGCGCCTGGCCCGGACAAAACGCGGCGACCCTCGTCTCGTACTGGCCGTTCAACGGGAATGCGACCGCCACGGAGGGAACGGACGGCAGCTTCAACGGAGCCGTGACCGCCACCACCGATCGCACCGGCACGGCGGACGATGCCCTGGCCTTCAGCGGGGCCTCGCAATTTGTCGAGGTGCCGGGCGGCGGCGGCCTGAATGCGGCGGCCTCCGGGACGATTAGCCTGTGGGCCAAATGGAACACGGCCTTTCAGGACCCCGACTGCTGCGGCGGCTTCGGAGCCATGCTCGCGCGGCAGGGCAACGGACAGTTTTCCGACAACATCCTATCGCTCACCACCGCCAATCCGGCCACCGCCAAACTCGCGTGGCGCCAGTCCGGCGGCCCGGCCCCGGTCCTCATCACCGGCACCACCACGATCGGCACGAGATGGCGCCACGTGGCCGTGACGTTTTCGCCGACCGGCAGCACTTTGTACGTCGATGGCGTAGCCCAGGGCAGCGCGGCTGGAAGCGCGCTGAGCGACGGATCCTCCGTTCCCCTTTCCATCGGTGCCTGGGCGTTCGACGGCGGCGGCTTCATGAACGGCAGTCTGGATGACGTGGCCGTCTGGAGCACCGCGCTCAGCCCCGAACAGATCGCGGAGCTGGCCGCCTCCACCAAATCGCCGCTCAATTACTCCGGCGCCGAAAATGCCGTGTACTTCAGTGGCGATGGCCGGCTGGCCGCCAACGACGAACTGCGCAGGACCGAACTCCCGACCGGCCCGAACACGTATTATTTCCGCCACGCCTTCACCTTTTCGGACCAGCCGGCCCGCGCCGGGCTCCAGCTCGACCTCGCCGTGGACGATGGTGCGGTGGTCTGGCTGAACGGCACGGAGGTGCACCGCCACAACCTGCCGGCCGGACCGGTGACGTTTGCCACCCGCGCCGCCACCGCCGTCGGCGACGCCCCGCTGCTCACCGGCATCACCCTGCCCTCGGCCGCACTGATCGCCGGCGAGAATGTGCTCGCGGTCGAGGTGCATCAGGCCGGCGCGCCCGACCCCGGCATGGCTTTCGGGGCGGGCCTGACGGCCACCATCACCCCGGCCGGACTGGAAGCGGTGACTCCGGACTCACTGGTCTTCAACGAACTCAGCGCCGCCGGCGACGGACCGTGGCGCGTCGAGCTGATCAACCGCGGCGCGGCCGCCCTCAACACGGCCGGCTTCATCCTGCGCCGCACCGGCGTCTCGCCGGACGCCCAGTACACGCTGCCGGCCCAGCCCGTCCCGCCCGGCTCCCTGTTCGTGCTCGACGAAGCCGCCATCGGCTTCGGGGCCGTGACCGGCGACCGGCTCTTCCTGCTGCGCCCCGGGGCCGCCGCGGTGGCCGACGCGGCCGAGGTTCAAGACCGTCTGCGCGCCCGCTGGCCCAACGGCACGGGCAACTTTCTGACGCCGCCCGGCCCGAGCTTCGGCGCACCCAATACCATCACCCTGCGCGACGAGATCGTCATCAATGAGATCATGTACCACACCCCCCCGACGCTGGAGCAGCCGGCGTCCGGAGGAAATCCCGCGGTGCCCTACAGCCGGAACCCCGAGCAATGGATTGAGCTGCACAACCGGTCCACGCAGCCGGTGGACCTGGGCGGTTGGAGGTTCGACGAGGGCATCGAGTATGCCTTCGCCGCAGGCACGGTCCTCGCGCCGGGCGGACACCTGGTGGTCGCCAGCGATCCCGCCGCCCTCGCGGCCAAATTCCCGGGCCTCCACACGATCGGGCCGTTCACCGGCAACCTGTCGCGCCGCGGCGAGCGGCTGGTCCTGCGGGACGCCAGCGACAACCCTGCCGACACGATGACCTATTCTGACGACGCCCGCTGGCCGGAGGCCGCCGACGGCGGCGGCTCCAGCCTCGAACTGCGCCACCCGCGGGCCGACAACACGGCCGGAGAGAGCTGGGCGGCCAGCGACGAGAGCGCGCGCTCGGCTTGGAAAACGTACGTCTACGAAGGCCCCGCCGCCTCCAGTTCCGTGGGGCCGGACAGCCAATGGAAGGAGTTTGTCCTCGGCCTGCTCGACAAGGGCGAGGTACTGCTCGACGACCTCAGCGTGATCGAAGCCCCCGCCACGACCGCGGTGCAGATGCTGCAAAACGGCACCTTCGACAGCGGCACCGCCAAGTGGCGCCTCATTGGCAATCACGGCGGCACGGTCATCGACGATCCGGACCAGCCGGGAAACAAGGTGCTGCGCCTGGTCTCGACCGGCAGCACCGACCACATGAGCAACCATGCCGAAACCACCCTGGCCGGCGGCCGCAGCGTGGTCAACGGCCGCATCTACCGCATCTCCTACCGCGCGAAATGGATCAGCGGCTCCCGCCAGCTCAACACCCGCCTCTACTTCAACCGCCTCGCCCGCACCACCGTGCTCGACGGCCGCCCCCTCGCCGGCACCCCGGGCGCGGCCAACACTGCGCTGACCGCCACCCTCGGCCCGACCTTCGACGGCCTCCGCCATGAGCCCGCCGTGCCCGCACCCTTCGCTCCGGTGACTGTCTCGGTGCACGCCAGCGACCCCGACGGCGTCACCGCCATGACCCTGTGGTCGCGGCCCGACGGCGGGAGCTGGACCAGCCAGCCGATGACCGCCGACGCCGCTGCACCCTCACGCTACCGCGCCGTGCTGGACGGCCGGGTGGCCGGCAGCATCGTGCAGTTTTACGTCGAAGGCACCGACGGCCCGGGTGTTACATCGGTCTTTCCCGCCGCCGGAGCTGCGTCGCGCGCGCTTTACCAGGTGGACGATGGGAAGGCCAAAACCAACGGCCTGCACAACGTGCGCCTCGTCGCCCTGACCGAGGACGCGAACACCATGCATGCCACCATCAATCTGATGAGCAATGCGCGCGTCGGAGCCACCGTCGTTTACAACGAACGCGAGACGTATTACGACGTCGGCCTGCGGCTCAAGGGCAGCGAGCACAGCCGCACCACCAGCCAACGCCTCGGCTTCAACGTCGGCTTCCATTCCGCCCAGCTCTTCCGCGGCGTGCACCGCAGCGTCGCCATCGACCGGTCTGAAAGCACCGGCTTCGGCCAGCGGGAAATGCTCGCCCATCAAATGCTCAACCACTGCGGCGGCGTGCCCACCAAGTATCATGACCTCATCCAGGTCATCGCGCCCCGAAACGAGCACACCGGATCCGCCGAGCTGCAGCTCGGCCGCTACACCGACGTCTTCCTGGACGGCCAGTACAAAAACGGGTCCGACGGCATGGTCTTCGAATACGAGCTCGTCTATCAGCTCAACTCCACCGACACCGGCAGCCTCGAGGGCAACAAGGTGCCCGCCCCCGACTCGGTGGTCGGCATCGGCCTCGGCGCCCTCGGCAATCAGGGGGCCAAAAGCAACGACAAGGAGAGCTACCGCTGGACCTTCCTGGTCAAGAACAACGAGGAACGCGACGACTTCAGCGGGGTCATTCCCTTCTGCAAATGGCTGAGCACCAGCGGCACGGCGTTTACCAGCCAGATCGGGGCCCGCCTCGACGTGAACCAGTGGCTGCGCGGCCACGCGGTCAACGTCCTGACCGGTGCCGGCGACAGCTATGGCGGCGACGGCTCCGCCCATAACGTCCAGTTCTACGTCCGCCCGAGCGATGGGCGCATGCTCTATTTCCCGCACGACATGGACGCGTTCTACGACTCCGGCCGCAGCATCGTGCCGAACACTGACCTCGGCAAAATCCTCGCCGTGCCGGCCCATGCGCGCACTTATTACCAGCACCTGATCGACATCATGGCCACGACCTACAACACCGCGTACATGACGCGGTGGGCGAATCATTTCGGGGAGCTGCTGCCGGGCCAGCCGTTCGCCAGCCACCTCGCCTTCATCGGCCAGCGGAGGACGAATGTCACCAGCCAGGTCAATGCCGCCGTGTCGCCGAACACCCCCTTTGCCATCACCAGCAACGGCGGCAACGACCTCACCACCGAAGCCAGCCCGCTTACCCTGACCGGCACCGCCAACCTGACCGTGAGCGCAGTCCGGGTGAACGGCGTGTCCCATCCCATCACCTGGACCAGCCGCACCGCCTGGTCGGTGTCGGTACCACTTGCAAGCGGCGTCAACGCGCTGACCGTCATGGGGGTCGACCGCCAGGGCGAGCCGCTGGCCGCCGCGCTCGACACCATCACCGTGACCAACACCGGCCCGGGCGGCATCCTGCCGGTCGTCATCAACGAATGGATGGCCGACAATGCCGGCCCCGGCGGTTTTCCTGACCCCGCGGACGGCCTCTTTCAGGACTGGATCGAGCTGTTCAACCCCAACCCCACCGCCGTGGACCTGGGCGGATACACGCTCACCGACGACCTCTCCCAACCGGCCAAATGGGCCATGCCGGCGGGCAGCACCATCGCGCCCCGTGGCTTCCTGCTCATCTGGGCGGACGGCGAGACCGCCCAGAACACGCCCGGCGGCGGTCTGCATGCCGCCTTCCAGCTCAGCAGCGACGGCGAATCGATCGGCCTCTACAACGCCCTCGGCGTCGCCCAGCACACCCTGACTTTTGGTCCGCAGGCGGCCAACGTGAGCCAAGGCTTGTTCCCGGATGGCGACGTGACCGCGGTCCATCCCATGCCGGCATGGACCCCGGGTGCCGCCAATGTCCTGGCGGCGACACCGGCATTCCAGGTTACTTCAGTCCAACTCGGCAACGGCACCGTGACGCTCACGTGGGACTCGGCCGCCGGCCGCACGTACCGCGTCGAACACAAGACAGCACTCGCCGATCCGCAGTGGACACCGCTGGTCCCGGACGTCACCGCCACCGGCCCCGCGGCCACGGCCACCGACCCCGTCGGACCAAACCCCCAGCGATTTTACCGCGTGCGGCAGCTCGACTGAGCGCGCGTCTTCCCGACCGTGGCGCCGCCTTTGCGGCCAACGACGTGCTGTAGCTGGGGTCGGTGACCCCGGATCGTCGTCCTGCGTCCGTCGCCGTCGTCCCGCCGCGGTCGTCATCACATGGTTTCCTCCGATCCGGGGTCACCGACCCCAGCTACAGCTCCTCCGAGCCCTCCTCGACCGGTCGGTGGGGCTCGAAGCCCTCGGCATGGCTGGCGCGGCGGCGGGGAGAGCGGCGCCGGACTTCGCGGTAAAAAAATTCCTGGGACCGCAGGATGTCTTTTTTGCCGCCCGGTTTGAGTCGCACATAGGTGCCGTCGGGCCGCAGATCCCAGGCGTTGGTGTTGTCCTTGAAGGCGGTCTTGAGGATGCCGATGAGGCGCGCCTTGGCGTCCTTGTCATCGATCGGAACGAGCAGTTCGATGCGTTTATCGAGGTTGCGGGTCATCCAGTCGGCGCTGGAAATATAGAGGCGGGGGGCCCCCCCGTTATGGAAATAGAGGATGCGCGAGTGCTCGAGAAAGCGGTCGACGATGCTGACGACGCGGATGGTCGGACTGAGGCCGGGCACGCCAGGGCGCAGGCAGCAGACTCCGCGCACGTTGAGCCGGATATCTACGCCCGCCTGCGATGCCTGGTAGAGCGCCTCGATGAGCTCAGGGTCTTGCACATTATTGATCCTCAACTGAATGCGGGCAGGGAAACCCTCGGCGGCGCGCGCGGCTTCGGCGTTGATGAGGTCGGTCAGCTGGTCGCGCAGGGTGAGGGGCGCGGCGGCCAGGCGATTCAGCCGCAGGTGCTGGGTGCGGGCCGTGACCGCGTTGAAAAAGGCCGAGACATCCGCGCAGAGATCCGCGCGCGCCGTCAGATAGCTGATATCGGTGTACAGACGCGCCGTGGCCTCGTTGTAGTTGCCGCTGCCGAAGTGCGCATACCGGCGGACCCGTCCGTTCTTCTGCCGGATGACCAGGCAGACTTTGGCATGCGATTTGAGGCCGCGGACGCCGTAAATGATCTGGGCCCCGGCCACGCGCAGTTCTTCGGCCCGCTCGAGGTTTCGCTCCTCGTCGAAGCGGGCCTTTAACTCGACGAGCACCGTCACCGCCTTGCCCTTTTCGGCCGCCTCGATGAGGGCCGCCACAATCCGGCTGCGCGATCCTGTCCTATACAGAAACTGCTTGATCGCCAGCACATTCGGGTCAGCCGCCGCCTCCTGGACAAAGCGCACCACGGGATCGAACGATTCGTACGGATGGTGCAGCAGCACATCGCCCTCGTCGAGGGTGTCGAACAGGCTGCGCGCGGGATCGAGGTCCGGCGGCGGCGGCGGCGTCCAGCTGGCCGGAAGCAGATGCTCGAAGCCCGCCACCCGCGACCACGCCATGTAGGCACCGAGATCGAGCGGGCCGTTGACCGGGTAGATGGTCTCGCTGCCGGCTCCGGTCAGCTGCCGGAGGAACTTCAACAGGCCGGGAGCCAGTCCGGCCGGCACCTCCAACCGCACGGTATCGCCCTCTTGCCGCGCCTCGATCATTTCTTCCATCTCCTGAGCCAGATCGAGCACATCGTCGTCGTAGACCGGGATGTCGCCATTGCGCGTCAGCCGGAAAACCCCGCTGGCCCGCACCTCCTCGCCCGGAAAAAAGGTGCCGAGAAAATGCGTCAGCACATCCTCGAGGGTCACACACGCCCAGCCCTCGTCCAGCATGTCGGGCAGCGGAATGAACCGCGGCAGGCTGCCCGGCAGCACCACCACTGCATGACGCGCTGGCGCGCCGGGCGCGGCCACCGCGCAGGCCACCGCCAGCCGCAGACCGGGAAGCTGCGGACGGGCCGACTCGTCCAGCTCCACCGCCACCGGCGTGAGCACGGGAAAGATCATTTCGCTGAAATACTCCTCCACGTTCCGCATCTGGGCCGGCGTCAGCTCGCTGAGCCGGAGCTGGCTCATCCCCCGGGTCCGGAGCTCGGGCAGCAGCTGCCCGACCAGCAGCGCCGACTGGGCTGCGACCAGGGCCTCGACCCGCTGCCGGATGCGCCGCAACTGCTGCGGCGCGGTCAGCCCGGTCGGATCCTTGCCCCGCTGCCGCGCCCGCGCCAGGGCCGACAACCCGCCCACCCGGACCATGAAAAATTCGTCCAGGTTCAAGGCCGTGATGGCGAGGAATTTCAGGCGCTCAAGCAGCGGCAGCTCCGGGCGCGCGGCCTCGGCCAGCACCCGGTTGTTGAACTCAAGCCAGCTTTGCTCGCGATTGAAAAAATGGGGCTGATCAGACATGGGTTGAGGGGGCGGAAGGACCGGCGGCGACCTCGACCACGATGTCGAGTCCGAAGACGCTGGTGAAAAGGCCGGCTTTCCGGTTCAGGGCGAGCTGCACCGCGCTGGTGTCCTTCACGCCCTCCAGTTCGATGACCAGGCAGTTATTTTCCTGCCGGGTGCGGCGGATGGCCACGCGCAGACCGCGCCCGCGGTCGAGCGAGTCCGCGACGCGGAGGAGCGCGGCCAGCTTCGACACCACCAGCCGCTGCCCGCGATCGAGCTGCAGATAGTCGGCGTGCTCGATCGACGGGGCCGGGCCGCGGTGGTAGCGGGCGACGAGCGCGGCCACCAGCGTGTCCTGCTGGTCGAGCCCGAAGATCTCGTTGTTCCGCATGATGTAGAGCGAATGGAGATGGTGGTCGCGGGAGCCGATGAGGTGCCCGGTTTCATGGAGGAGAGCCGCGGCGGTGAGGATGAGCGATTCCCGCCGCCCCAGATCGTGCAGGTCCTCCAGCTCCTCGAAGAGGGTCGCGCAGAGGCGGGCCACCTGCTGGGCGTGCGCGGTGTCGATCTTGAACTTCCGGCCGAGGTTGAGCGCGGTCTGGGCGACTTGTCGACGGAAATTGTCCACCTTGGCCGCCGGCGCGACCAGCCCGGCCAGCAAGGCCTCCTCGAACTCCTCATCGGGCACGATGATCTGCTCGAGCCGGAACTCCTGGGCCAGGCCCAGATGCAGTTCCAGCGTGTACGGCAGCAGGTCCGCCGTGCGGAAATCCAACTGCAGCCGCCGCGCCAGGCGCTCGACTCCCTGCTCCTCGATCTCGCCGGCCAGCGCAGCCAGTTTTTTCACCGGCAGGACCCGGGCCCGGCCGCCCGGGCCGCCGAGCAGACGGGCCAGCGTCTGGATCTCGTGCCCCAGCGCGACGAGCTGCCTGACCTCGTCCTTGGAAAAATCGTAGCCGATCTGATCGAACAGGCTGCGCGCCGTCTGGCCGATCATGCGCGCGCTGATGCTGAGGTCGCCGCGGTTTGCCTCCACCTGTTCCCGGGTCCGCTCGATGCCCAGCGGATAACGGTGGTAGTCCTGAATGCCTCCGTTTTGGAAGAAAAGCATCCGGGTGTTGCCCGGGCCGATGTGGCTGACCAGGGTGCCCTTGGCCGCGAGCGCCTTCTGGCGGTCGAGGACCCGCCGGGTGGCCAGGTAGATGAGGCGGGTCATTTCGCCGTCGTCGAGCAGTTCCGCCTGCCAGCCGAAGGCGACGGCGATGCGATTGAGCAGCAGGTCCTGATTCTGCGCCTCCAGCAGGACGTTGGTGGCCGCGACGCGGACCGGCGCCCCGTCGATGCCGTAATCGAGCATTGCGGTCTGGTGCGAGCGCAGCACATCAATGGCGAGCGCCATGGCCTCGCTGCCGACCAGTCCGTGGCGGAAGACTTCCTGGCCCAGGGGCACTGGCTGGCTGAGCATTTCCAGCGGCCGCAGCGTGCCGTCCGCCTGGGGCTCGCCGATCAGCAGGGTGATCGCGTTCGAACCCAGATGAATGACGGCCCGCGGACCACCAGGCCCCGGCGTGGGCGGGGCGCTTTCGAGCGGGGCGTCATGGTCTTTCAGCATGGGCGGGGTGGGATGAATGAGGGCCGGCAGCGCGCGCCGGCAAATGACCGAAGGGTATAATGCGCTGAACGTGTTCTTTTCATCATCTGCTCCCGGGCCATAACCAACCGTCATCCTGAAATCCGCCCCACGCGGTGCAACCGGGGAATTGTGACGATTCTCGGCCGGGCGGCCGCCCGCGTTCGACCGGGCTGCGGCGGCCGCAGCTGGCCGCTGAGCGCCGCCCTACAGGCTGGTCACGCTCGCCAGCGCCGCCGACAGTGGGGGAAATTCCGGCTTTAGCCGGTCCAGCGCCTCGCGGACAATGGTGGCCACGACCACGTTGCGGTACCACTTTTTATTGGATGGCACAACGTACCACGGGGCCTGCACGGTGCTGGTGCGGCCCAGCGCCTCCTCGTAGGCCTTGATGAAGTCGCCCCAATTGGCGCGGTCCTCGAGATCGGACGACTGGAGCTTCCACTGCTTGGACGGGTCGTGCAGACGACCCTGCAGCCTGGTTTTTTGCTCGACCGCGTCGATGTGGAGGAAGAATTTCAGCACCACCGTGCCCTCGTCGGCGAGCAGGCGCTCGAAATTGACGATGTGCTCGAACCGCCGCTCCCACACCTCCCGCGGGGCGAGCTTGCGCACGCGCACGGCCACCACGTCCTCGTAATGGCTGCGGTTGAAAATGGTGATTTCGCCGCGCCCGGGCACCCGCGGATGAACGCGCCAGAGGAAATCGTGCTCGAGTTCCGCGGCTGTCGGTGCCTTGAAGGCGACCACGCTCAGCCCATGCGGGTCCAGCCCCTGAAAGACATTGCGCACCGCTCCGTCCTTGCCGCCGGCGTCCATCGCCTGGAAAATAATCAGCACCTTGTGCCGGCGCTGCGCGATGAGGCGTGACTGTAGTTCGCGCAGCCGCAGCCGCGTATTCTCGAGCACGACCACGGCATCATCCTTGGTCAGGCCGGGAAACGCGCTGGTGTCGTTGGAGTCCCAGCGGCTGAGATCCACCTTGGCACCGGGGCTGACGAGAAAGGCCTTCATGGGGGCGCATGGTGAAAGGTCCGGCGCGGGGAACAAGGGGAGATTTCGCCTGATCGCCGCCCGCCCGCCTCCGCGGCAAGTCGGAAAAATCGCGGGGCGGGGCGACGATCCGGGGTCACCGACCCCGGCTACAGCGCGGTCGCTCCCCGTCGTCGCTCCCCGGATCCGGGGTCACCGACCCCGGCTACAGCGCGGTCGCTCCCCGTCGTCGCTCCCCGGTCGTCGCTCCGCTCACGCACCTTGTCCGGCGGCGGTATTCACACGGCCGGAAAAATCGCGGGGCGGGGCGACGATCCGGGGTCACCGACCCCAGCTACAGCGCGGATCCGGGGTCACCGACCCCGGCTACAGCGCGGCAGGAGTGGCGGCGAGACCTGCTCGCAACCGTCTCCCGAAGGCCTCACTCGGCCGCGTCCAGCCCGCGCCTTTTCTGGAACGGCACGCTTTCGGCCACAGCGGTGATCAGGGTGTGGAAGGCGTAGTCGTCCTTCTGGACCTTGGCGAGGATCTCGTTGAGGGCGGGTTTATCGTAAAATTCCACGCCGCGACCGAGGGCGAAGGTCAGGAGTTTGGAGGCCAGGGTGCGGACGAACTGGTCCGATTTGTCGCGCAGCAGGATGGTGGTCAGTTCATTGGCATTGGCGAATTCCTGGCCGCTGGTCAGGCGGCCGGCGCTTTCGACCGGCTGGTCGCCGTCCTGGTCGCGCCAAGCGCCGGTGGCGTCGAAGTTTTCCAGGCCGAAGCCGATGGGGTCGAGCATGGCGTGGCAGTTGGCGCAGGCGGGATTGGCGCGGTGTTGCTCCATGCGCTGGCGCAACGTGCCGGTCAGCTCCTTGGCCGCCTCGAGGGTCGGCACGTTCGGCGGCGGCGGCGGCGGCGGGGTGCCGAGCAGGTTTTCGAGCACCCACTTGCCGCGCTTGACCGGCGACGTCCGGGTCGGGTCGGAGGTGACGGTGAGCACGGCGGCTTGGGTGAGCAGGCCGCGGCGGCGCGCGGGGTCGAGCGACACTTTCTGGAACTCCCCGCCCTGCACGCCCTCCAGCCCGTAGTGCCGGGCCAGCCGCTCGTTCACGAAGGTGTAGTCCGCGCCGAGGAAGTCCAGCACGCTGCGGTTCTCGGTGAGAAGGAAATTGAAGAACGTCTCGGTCTCGCCGCGCATCGCGTCGCGCAGCTCGTCGTCCCAGCCGAATTTCCGCTTGTTCGGCCGCACGATCGCGAGGTTGCGGGTTTCCAGCCACTGGCCGCCGAAGGTGCGCGCCAGCTCGCGGGCCTTGGGGTCGGCGATCATGCGTTTGATCTCGGCGGCGAGGTTCGGGCGCAGTTCCTTTTTGAAGGCCAGCGAGAGCAGCCGGTCGTCGGGCATCGAGGACCAGAGAAAATAACTCAGGCGGCTGGCCAGCGCGAAGTCGCTCAGTTCCGCAACCTGGCCGGCGTCGCCGGGGTCCCGCTCCCACTCGATGCGGTAGAGGAAATACGGGCTGACCAGCGCCGCCTTCATGGCCACCGCCACCGCGGCCTCCCACCCCTGCCCGGCCTGCTGGGCGCGGCCCGCCATGGCGGTCAGCTTGTCCAGCTCCCCGAGGCTCACCGGACGGCGGTACGCCCGGCTGGCAAAGCCGGAGAGCACCGTGCGGGTCGCCGCCACGGTGCCTTCGGTGCCGGGCTCATGGTTGAAGACCCGCCGGTGGCTTTCGGGCAGCGGCGTGGCCTCGCTCCAGACAGGGCCGGTCAGTTCCATCTCCTCGACATACAGGTTCCGGTCCTGCTCGCCTTCGACATGATCGTTGATGAAGGCGGCCACCACCGTGTGCCTCCCCTTTTTCACCCGGATAGTGGACTCGATCGTCTGCGGTTCGCCGGCGGTGCCGGTGACATCGAATGTCTGCCCCTCCCGGCCGCCGATCTGCAGGGTCATCTTGACCGGCTCGCCGCCCGCCTGGTCGGCATGGACGCGGACTCGCAGCCGGTACTCCGCCTCCGCCGGAAACTCGTGCGGGAAGCCGGCTTCGCCATTGCTCCACAACATAAAACGGTTGTCCTGGCTCTGGCCGGCCTCGCGGGACGCGGTGAGCGCGTCCGGCTTGACCGTGACCGTCCGCGGATCCACGCCGCCAGAGATCACCGCCGCGTCCACCACCTCCACCGCCGCGGCCAGATACCGCTCGACCAGCACCGGCGGCATCGCCAGCACGTCGCCAATGTTGTCGAATCCGTAGCCGCTGTCGTCGTCGGGAAAGGTGTCGGCCGGTCGCAGGCCCACCCCGAGCAGGTCGCGCACGGTGTTGTTGTATTCCGTTTTGTTCAGCCGCCGGACGGTCACCCGGCCGGGGTCGGGATTCGCCGCATCCACCGGAAAGACGGTGTCGTCAATCCATCGCACCAGCAACTTCCGCTCCTCCGCGGTCGGCTGCTCCTTGTCCACCGGCGGCATCAGCCAGTTGTCAATGTTGAAAAGAATCCCCTCCCACTTCTTCCGTGCCTGGACCAGGTCCGCCTCGGACGCATACGCGTCGAGCGACAGCCCCCCCTTGTCCATGCCGTCGCCGTGGCAGTCCCAACAATACTTCTCCAACAGCGGCCGAATGTCGCTCGCGAACGTGAGCGGCACCGCGTCGATACGACCCGCCACCCCAGCCAGAAAGACGACCACCAAGAAAAATCGGACTGATGAATACACCCCTCTTCCTTCCACCCCCCCCCTCCCTCCCTCAACCCCGCATCCCGGCACCCACCCCTGAACCGCTGCCCCGGCAATCCCCGAAGGCCGGCGGGTCAACAGCGTGAAGGATTTGACTTAACACTGATTCCAAAGGCGTTGCTCCAGCCGCGGCAACGTGAACAACCTGCGCAAAACGAGGAACACGATCCAGCACAAAAGACCGGAAATGATAGTGTGGCTCAGGTAGTGCGCCCCCTTGACCATAAATCCAGGCGTTGCACGCCGGCAAAGGGAAGTCGAACCCGCCAGCGGGCGGGAGCACAGGCCAGACCGATCACCAGGAACGCGAAGATCCAGAGCAGAGCCTTGGGCCCGGTATAAAAAAGCAGGCGCGGCCAGAGGGCCTTCTGATTGACCAGCCAGGCGTGGTCGCTGAAATTGTAGAAATGGTCCTGTACCCTCAGATCGAGGTCGGTTGCCTCGAAAACTGCGAACACGGCCAATAGAAAAGCGATCGCCGGCCAAAAAGTGCGGTCCATGAAAGGACGACGAGGCGGTTCTCCGAGACTTGGCATGGTGACAACAATGGGGTAGCGCCGATGGTCCGGGGGTGGTTTCCACTTGCGGTGAGCGTAAATGTACCCCCTCATGTGTCTACGTTAGAAACGGTCGGAAAGAACCTTTATGATCTAGCCATGCCGAAGCCGCCCGGACAATTGGAGTTCGACTTCGACGCTCCGCCGCCGAGCGTGGGGGCACGCGATGGATTTGATCGCTGGCGCGCGGAGACGCGGGCTCAGGACGAAGCCGAGGCTCGCCGACTGGGGCTGCCGTTGCGGCGAATGGTCGAGGTGCAACTCGAGTGCGGGGCCATCCTGCGGGGCCGGCTCGAGTTCGCAGTGGTCGAACTGCTCCGCTTGGAACGCCGCCCGGCCTGCCTGGCCCTCAAAATCGGGCCTTCAGTCTTCGATTTTTCCCAAATTGCCCGCTGCCTAGTTCTCGACGACCCTTGACGCCCCTGGCCCGCCTGGCCACACTCCCACCCCCATCGCATGAACAACCCGCAGGCTCCTTACTGCCTGGTCTATCTGAGCCAGGCGACCCATGATTTCCAGGATGAAGAACTGGCGGACCTGCTCGCTGTCTCGCGGCGCAACAATGCCGCCACCAGCATTACCGGCCTGCTCATGTATGAATCCCGCCTGTTCATGCAGGCGCTGGAAGGGCCGCGCGCCGCGGTCGAGGCGCTGTTCCATAAAATCAGCCGCGACCAACGCCACACCGACGTGCAGATCGTCTGCGAGGACTGCATCCAGCGCCGATACTTCGGCCCCTGGCGCATGGCCTTTCAGCGGGCCGCCGAGGGCGACCTGGCTCCCGGCGAAGGCTTCTCCTCCCTGCTCGAGAACTACCGCCGGGGCACCCTCTCCGCGGTCGATGGCCGCCTCGTCTTTGCCATGCTCGTCCTCTTCAAGGAACGCCTTCCCCTCGAAGAATTGGATGGGCTCACCCAATCCCCATGAAACAGTACGCCCTCGGCCTGGACTACGGGACCAACTCGGTCCGTTCGCTGCTCGTCGATCTCGCCGACGGCCGCGAGGCGGGATCGTCGGTTTTCGACTACCCGTCGGGCGACATGGGGATTCTTCTCGATGCGCACGACCCGAATCTGGCGCGCCAGAATCCGCAGGACTATCTCGACGGCCTGGTCGCCGTGGTCCGGGGCGCCCTGCGCCAGGCGGCGGAGTCGGTGCCCGGCTTTGATCCGGCTCAGGTGGTTGGCATCGGCGTGGACACCACCGGCAGCACGCCGATCCCGGTCGACCAGGCCGGCACTCCGCTCGGGCTGAAACCGGAATGGGCCGACATCCTCGCTGCGCAGGTCTGGCTCTGGAAGGACCACACCGCCCACGCCGAGGCCGCCGAAATCACCGCACGCGCCGCCGAACTGCGCCCGCACTACCTCGCCAAATGCGGCGGCACCTACTCCAGCGAATGGTTCTGGAGCAAAATCCTGCGCATCGCCCGGACTGCGCCCGACGTCTTCAAGGCCGCCCACAGCTTTGTCGAGCACTGCGACTGGATCCCCGCCGTGCTCACCGGCACCACCACGCCCGCAACGATGGCCCGCAGCATCTGCGCCGCCGGGCACAAGGCCATGTTCAATGCCGACTGGGGAGGACTGCCGGACGCGGAATTCCTCGCCGCCCTCGACCCTGCGCTCGCCCGCCTGCGCGACCGTCTGTACACGACCGCCCAGACCGCCGACGTGCCGGCCGGAAAACTGACCGCCGAATGGGCCGCCCGCCTCGGTCTGCATGAGGGCATCCTCGTCGCCACCGGGGCCTTCGACGTCCACATGGGCGCCGTGGCTGCCGGCATCGCCGAAGGCACGCTGGTCAAGGTGCTCGGCACCAGCACCTGCGACGTGATGGTCGCCGACGCCAGCCGCCCGCTGCCCGACATTCCCGGCCTCTGCGGCATCGTCGAGGGGTCGATCCTGCCCGGCTGCTACGGCCTGGAAGCCGGCCAGTCGGCGGTCGGCGACATCTTCCTCTGGTTCGTGACCCACCTCGTGCCCGAGAGTTACGGCCACACCGTCGCAGAAAAATTCGCCGGGCTGGAGGCCGAAATGGCACGCCTGCGCCCGGGCCAGAGCGGCCTGCTGGCACTCGACTGGAACAACGGCAACCGCACCATCCTCGTCGATGTGCGACTGACCGGCCTGCTCCTCGGCCAGACGCTCCACACCACGGCGGGCGAGATCTACCGCGCCCTCATTGAGGCCACCGCCTTCGGTGCCCTCACCATCATCCACCGCCTGGAGGAATACGGGGTGAATGTCCACGAGGTCGTCAACACCGGAGGCCTCGCCGTGAAAAACGCCGCCCTCATGCAGATTTACGCCGACGTCCTCGGACGGCCGATGAAAGTGGCCCAGAGCGAACAGACCTGCGCCCTCGGAGCCGCCATGTTCGGGGCGGTCGCGGCCGGTGCCTTCGACTCGCTTCAGGACGCGCAAAAAGTCATCTCCCGCACCCGCGAGACCGTCTATCAGCCCGACTTCGCCGCCCACGTCGTGTACGCCGAGCTGTACGCGCTCTACCGCACTCTCCACGACGCCTTTGGCACCGCCACCTGGTCTGGCCAGCTCTCGTCCGTGATGAAGGAACTGCTGGCCCTGCGGGAACGCGCCGCAGCGGTGGCCCCTGATCGGTAAGCGGTGACCCGGGCGTCTCACTCAGGCCCCCCATGCCTCCCGCCCCGCCGAGCCCATAGTGCCGCCCCGTGCGCGGCGGATGGCCCGTGATCCGGCAGCCGGTGCTGGCGGCCCGTTTTCCCGGTCGGCGGCGTTACGGCGCGTTGGGACCGCTCCAGAGCTTGCAGTTGGCGGAGTAGAAGGTGTCCCCGAGATTGTACCAGGCGGGGCCGTGGCCATTCCAGCCCATGTTGCATTTGATGTAGCGTTTGGTGTAGGTGTAGCCGGGGGAACCGCTGTCGATGATTTCGTATCCGTAGCCGTAGGCGAGAACGTAGTGCCACATCCAGCCGAGGCCGGTCACCGCCGGATAGCCGTTTTTGATGGCATCGCGGCTGCGCAGGGCTCCGGCATCCGGCCAGGTGCCGGTGACCGAATTGATGTGCCAGCTGCGGCCGATCCGGTTGGTCAGCGCGGACGGATACGTATAACTCTTAAATCCATCGGTCATGTCGGTCGGATAGGTGGCGCCCTCATCGCCAAAGGGATTGCAGATGACGTCGCACAGATCATGGAGGGCGTCATAAATGGAGGTGAGCTTGCCGCGATTGGACTGGGTGCTCAGGTCGGGCGGCGGCAGGGAGTTGGCTCCTTCACCCCGGAAGGCTTCCTCCACTCCCCGGTTGCGCTCGAACCAGGCAAACAACATGGCCCAGGCCGTGGGCCCGCAGCCAACCAGGTTGCACCAGCGGTCGCGGCGGAGCTGGTGGTATTTCGGCTGCATACCCCAATTGCCGGCATACCAAAAATTGCTTTCGAGGATATCGCCCGCGCTCCGACCGCCGATCGTGCTGACCACTTTGACCAGGAAGCGGAATTCCTGGGTGCCCTGGCGGACGAAGAGCGTGCCGTCGCCGACGCGGCCGCCGGTCAGCAACACGCCGCCCTGGGTGCTGGGTACCGTCTGCAACACCAGTCCTTCATCCTCGGTGACAAAGGAAATCTCCGGCGCAGGCGTCGGCGGCAGCGTGGTCAAAATGCGCACCGACTGACCGCTCCGCACAGAAATACCCTCAGGAGGACGCCCGCGCAGGATGTCCCACTCTATTTTGGCCCGGGCCTTTTTGATGTCGCGAAGTTTGCGATAGACCTCGTTGCTGGCGAAGTCCTCCTTGAATTCGAGGTACGACCGGTAATGCGTGGTGGTCAGGCGGGGCAAGCCGCGGGGGACCGAGTCGAGGCCGGTGTCGCTGTCGCCGCGCCACTCCGCGCCATCCAGGGCGAGGATCCCGGCATCGAGCTTGAACGGGGTGGGCCCCTCACTGGCGAGCTGACGCCCCTGATCGTCCTCGGCCACCAGAAAGGTCGGCCCGTAGCGGACGACATTGATGCGGGAGGTTTTGGCCAGACCGGCGAGGCGCTCGCACGGGGTCGGGCCTTCAGTGCTGAATTCGGCCACCGGAAAATCGTCGTCGGTAGCGGAAATCAGGATGTACCCGGCATCGGTAGGCCCGCCTTCCTCCGGATCGGTTTTCACCGGGCCGCCGCGGTCAGGGTATCGTACCGCCGGTAGCAGCACCTTGAATTCAAAATACCCCGGCTTCACCGACCCGTCGCCCATCACGGCAAGCTGCGGCAGAACGAATGGACTGATCTGCGCTCCTTCCGGCCACCCCTCCGGATCGGCCTGGGGACCGGTCGCGTTCAGTCGCAGTTTGTTCGCCAGCAGGGCCTGAGCTCGCCCGCGAAACTCCGCCGGCACTTCCGCGAGGGGAATCGGATCCCCCGCCTGCACGCTCGGGGCGAGGTCGATCTGCGTTCGGTAATATTCGCCCGGCTGGTCCACCGGCAGCCGGGGATTGCCATCCGGATCCTTCGGCACCGCCTTGAGATCGAGCGGCGTCCAGGGCCCGGAAAGCGAGGGAGCCTTCTCGATTCGGAGCGTGACCGACTGGGCGGCCACCGCGGGGCCGGACAAGGCCGGCAGCACCAGCAGGGCACCGGCCAGGCAGGACAGGTACCGGAGCGCAGGAGAAAGCGAATTCATAAATATCAATGAGTTGCAGGACACCAGCCGCGCCAAACGCGGCCCGGCTCACTCCAATATGCGCCAAACCCGGGAAAACAGTCTCACTGAACCTCATTTTTTTTGCCGCAGCCGGTCAGCGCCCGTCCCCAGCGCCGGTGTCATGACACGTTGGCGCGATTCAGCCCGCGCCGCCCCGCGGAGGAAAGGCGCGTCCAGGCCGCGAGCGTCGGCGGTTTCTCCCATCGCACCATTACCAAATGGTCATGCGCACAGATGGGCCATTGAACGATACAATCACAAGGTGCCTGCTTTTTCCGCGAGCGCCACCCCCTCCAACCCCCTCCAACTGGAGCGTCGGCGTGACGGGCGAGCCGACCTCCCGGACGCTGGCCTCGGTGGCCGTCGTGGCCGACCCCGAAACGCTCTTCGGCAACACCATCGGCATCTACACCAACAACCACGAATCGGTCTCCGGTTCCTACGGCGAGCACGACGTCTACAAAGGCAAGGACGCGCCCGGCAACATCGAGTTCTTCGCCCCCGGTGGCGCACTGGGATTCACCGCCGGCTGCGGCATCCGCATCGGCGGCGAAAACAACTGGGGCCACCCGCAAAAAGCGCTCAACCTCGCGATCCGCGGGAAATACGGCAACGACGACATCACCTACGACCTTTTTCCGGGCAGCGGGATTCCCATTCACACCGCCCTGACGCTCCGCGACGGCGGCGACAACTGGAACAAGGACATGCTGCGCGACGGCCTTTTTCCCAAACTCGCCGAGGGGCAGCTGAATGTGGACACCGCCGATTACCGTCCCGCCATCGTCTTTATCAACGGGACCTATTTCGGCATCCACGATGTCCGGCAGCGGTGGGATGAAACGTGGTTTGCCCAAAAATACCAGGTCTCGGCGGACAAGATCGACCACCTGCTCTACGGGCATGTGACCAGCTCGTCGACCACTCTCGGTGCGGAAAAAGGCACCACGGACGGCTGGCTCGATCTGCTCGCCTTCCTCAATACGGCCGACCTGACGACCGAGACCAACTGGGCCTACGTCGAATCCAAAATCGACCTCGACAGCTTCATTGACTTCGTCGTCTCCGAATCCTACGGCAACAATAGCCAGCGTCACCGTCAGCCTGAACGGAGCCACCACCATCTCCGCCACCTTCATCCCGTCGGGCGAAACGGTCATTGGCGGCACCCTCGCCGGCAACACCAATGGCATCATCTCGCGGTCGACGACGCCGCCGGTGACGGTCGACGCCCTGTCGAGCGCCACCATTGCGTATTGCCTCTCGGACAGTTTGCCGATGGCCGGGATCGGCAATCTGGTCGGCGACCCGCTTTTTGTCGACCCGGTGGTGCTGAACTTTCAGTTGCAGCTCAGCTCGCCCGCGATCAACGCCGGGGACCCGGCCCATGCCCCCGACCCCGACCTCACGGCCGCCGACATGGGTGCCCTCTACGTGTACAGCCCGTCCCACTACCCCTTCACCATCGGTGAAACCATCGTCATCAATGAAGTGCTCGCCAACTCCGGTGCCGGCAGCGACTGGATTGAACTGCACAACCGGACCGGAACCCCGGTGAACATCGGAGGCTGGTTTCTCAGCGACAGCGCCGCCGACCTGGCCAAATTCCGCATCCCGGCCGGCACCGTCCTCCCCGGGGGAGGATACGTGACCTTCCACGAATCAACGCATTTCGGCTCCGCCAGCGTGGACCCCAACAAGATCTCTGCCTTTGCCCTCAGCGACGTGGGCGAGACGGTCTACCTAAGCTCTGCGGCGAATGACCAATTGACCGACTATCAAACGAGGGAGGAATTCGGACCCAGTCTCGAGGGAGAATCCCTGGGCGCTTATTACAAGCCAAGCAGCGACACCTCCAACTTTATCGCGATGAAAATGCCGACCCCGGGAGCGGCCAACAGCGGGCCGAGGGTCGGCCCGATCGTCATTTCCGAAATCATGTACCGGCCGGCCGGCCATGGCGATGCCGAATACGTGGAACTCCTGAATGTGAGCGAGGCCCCGGTCCGTCTGTACGACGAGGCCAAAAACCGGGGCTGGCGCATCGCCGATGGCGTCGACTACGAGTTTTCCTCCACCGAGCCGCTGGTCATGAGTCCTGGTCAACGGGTCGTGCTGACCCGGAGCATCGTGGCGTTTAATGAGGTCTTTGGTTCGGTGGTGCCGGCCGGCACCCGGGTTTTCGAGTGGATCACCGGGGGATTGAGCAATGGCGGGGAGACCGTGCAGCTGGACCGGCCCGGTGCCGTGGATGCGGACAACATCATCCAGTTCGTCAGGGTGGACCGTGTGAACTATGACGACGGCAGCCCGTGGCCGGCGGCCGCCGATGGCACCGGCCCCTCCCTCACCAAGGTCTCGGAGCAGGATTACGGCAACGATTTCATCAATTGGGCGGCCGCCGCCGCCTCCCCCGGAGCCGTCGCTCCCGGCACCCGTTTTGGCCACTGGGCCTCCCTCCACGGTGTCTCGGGCATGGCGAACGATCCAGACGGAGACGGCCTTGAGAACCTGCTGGAATACGCCCTGGGCACCGATCCGCGAGCTCCGTCCACCTCCGGCACTCTCGTGCGCCTGACCCTGGACGGCGGCCCCACGGCGGTCACCTACGAGGTCGATCTGGCGGTTCCTGACATCGATTACATGCTCACCACTTCCGAGGATTTGCAGTCGTGGACCCGAATCGATGCCGCACCGGTGTCCATGACCGGCGGCCGCCAGACCCGCGCCCATCTGGAACCCCCGCCCGGCGCATCCCCCCGGTTCTATCGTTTGAGCGTCCGCCTCAAGCCATAAGGCCGGAACGCAGAAGGACCGGCGGTGGAACCAACCGCATGCGGTGCGGCCGCCACGGGCACCGGGACCGGGAGGATCGGCCACGGGCCACCGGCGCGTTTATCCGGGCGGATGACCGTTTATTTCCATGGGCAAGCGGGCGATTGTTTGCTAATCTTAAATACTTTCGCCCATGTCCGCCCTGCTTGAGAAGCCGCCCGCCGTTGCGCCGCTGCTGCAGTTTTCCTGCGGACACTGCGGCATCGTCTTGAGCGTGCCGGCGGCCCGGGCGGGGATCAGGGGGCCGTGCCCTTCCTGCCGACAGCTCATCGAGGCCCCGTGGCCGGCCCGTCCGGCCGGGCCTCCAGCGACTCCCAGGCCGGGCCAAGTGCGCGTGCTGCCCAGAGTGAACGCCTCCGCTTCCGCCAGGCAGTCCTCCGCGCCCGCACCCCCGTCGAGCGTTCGCAAGGCGCCCCCCCCGGCCGAGGAATCCCCGGCTCCGGCATGTGCCAAAGAGGACGCGCCGGCCGCGTGGCGGCTGTGGAGCTGGGCGGCCGTGGGGTCGGTCGTCGGCGGCGGCCTGGTCTTTGCCGGACTCAGCGCGGCCCAGCTCCGGCGCGATGTGTCTCCCGCGCCGCCGCCCGCCGTGGCGGCCAGAACCGCCGCCGCCATTGCCGCCGACGAGCGCGACGCCGTTGCCGCCCTGATCGAGCATCAACGCGAGTCGACCCGCGACCTGAACTCCCTGCTCGCCGCCCAGCAGACGATCTGGCAGTTTTTCGCCGCGGGTAGCGCGCCGGAGGCCCGCCGCCTGCTCGACACGCCCGCAGCGCCGACCCTGCCGCCGGAAGGCCTGCCCAGCGCGCTGGAGCGCATCACCCTGCGCACAAAACGCCGCCTGCCCGGCCAGGCCGGACTCGCCTCCCAGTGGACAGTGACCACCTCCCGCTTTGGCGAACTGACCGTGGAAATCAGTGAAGCCTCCGGCCAGCCCCGCCTGACGTGGGAAAAACTCGCCCCCCAACTCGGCGCACCACCCGACACCCGCACGGCCGCCACGCCCTAGCGGCCCCTTCCAGGCGACGCGCGCCGCCCGCCGCACCTCCCGACGGCCAGCCGCCTGCCAATCCACGCCCGCGCACCGACGGGAACCCAGCGCCCGGCCGCGACGGCTCCTCAATACACGTCGCGCCGGTAGCGCTTGTCCTGGCGCATTTTTTCGACGTAGGCGGCCGCCTCTTCGGGCGATTTGCCGCCTTCGCTGGCGATGATCTCGTGGAGGGCTCGATCGACGTCGGCGGCCATGCGCGAGGCGTCGCCGCAGACGTACACGATCGCCCCCTGCTCGAGCCACGCCCACAAGCCGGCCGCCTCGTTTTTCATGGCGTGCTGGACGTAGAATTTTTCGGCCTGGTCGCGGGAAAAGGCGATGGTGAGCGTGCTGAGCGACCCGTCAGCCAGGGCGGCATTCCATTCCACCTCGTAGAAGAAGTCACAGGCCCGGCGCTGTTCGCCGAAGAAGAGCCAGGCCCGGCCCCGGGCACCGGTGACCCGGCGCTCCTGCACGAAGGCGCGGAAGGGCGCAATGCCGGTGCCCGGGCCGATCATGATGACCGGCGTCTCCGCTTCCGGAGCGGGCAGACGGAACCCCTTGCCCGGATTGATGAAACACGGGATCGGCATGCCCGCGTCAATCCGCTGCGCCATCCAAGTCGAGGCCACCCCCTTGCGGCGGCGCCCGTGGCTTTCATACTCCACCGTGGCCACGGTCAGATGGACCTGCCGCGGGCAGGCGCGCAGGCTGGAGGAAATCGAATACAGCCGGATTTGCAGTTTCTTCAGCAGCGGGACCAGCTCCGCCGGCGCGAACCGGACCTGCGAGTAGGCCAGCAGCAGGTCGATGACCTCCCGGCCCCACAGAAAGGCCGCCAGATCTTTCTTCCGGTCCGGTTCAAGGAGCGCGGCCAGCGCCGGATCGGGGGCGCGCTCGGCCAGCGCCTTCAGCAGCTTGTTGTCCACCGTGGTGATGACGCAGTCCTTGAGCAGCGCGCTCTGCAGCGTGGTTTCGACCTTGTCGGCGTTGACCACCGGCTCGTCGCCGCTCGCGCCCAGCAGGGCGATGAGTTCCGCCACCAGCGCCGGATCGTTCTGCGGCAGCACCGCCAGGGAATCGCCGGGCTCATACGACAGGCCAGAGTCGCCCAGGTCGATCTCGAAATGCCGCGTGTCCTTCTCCGATCCGCCCCTGGTCAGGACTTCGATCCGGGCCAGGCGCGCGAGGCAGGGGTTCTTGCGGTTGTAGGCAGGTACGGTGCTCATGACGGTGTGTTTATCGGCGGCAGGGAACCGCGTCAAATGGCAGGCGTCGCCGCCGGGCCCGAGCGGGCGCGCCGGCTCAAGCCGGCTTCGGCTCCGACCCCACCCGCGTGCCCAACAGCCGGCTGCTCACCCGCCACCCAAAATGCCGCAACGACAGCCGCACGCACTGAAGCCCGTAGATGACCGCCTTTTTGAACGGAATCGAGCTGGCATCCGTCTCGTAACTGGTCGGGCAGGTCACCTCGCACGTCGGGAATCCCCCGCGCAGCGCGGCCACGAACAGCTCGTTGTCGAAAATGAAGTCGTTGCGGAAGGAATGAAACGGCACCGCTTCGAGCAGGCGGCGCGAATACGCGCGGTAACCGGTGTGGTATTCAGTGTGGTGGGTGCCAAGCGCAAAACTCATGAAGTTGGTCAGCCCCCAGTTCGCCAGGTACCGCCAGACCGGCATGCCGCCGCTGAGCGCGCCGCGGCCGCTGGTACGCGAGGCGAGGCACAGGTCGTAGAAGCCGCTCGCCAGCATCGCCGCCATCGAGGGCACGAGCTTGGGCGTGTATTGATAATCCGGATGCAGCAGGATGACGATGTCGGCCCCGGCATCGAGCCCAGCCTGCAGGCAGCGCTTCACATTGCCGCCGTAATTGAGGTTCGTCTCGTTGCGGAACACCGTGATGCCCAGCTCCCGGGCGACCTCGACCGTCCGGTCCTTGGAACAATCATCGACGAGGATGACGTGGTCGACCAGATCGCGCGGGATGTCCGCAACGGTTTTGGCGACGGTTTTTTCCGCCCAGTAGGCGGGCATGGTGACGGCGATGATCTTTCCCTGCAGCATGGCAAAGCCGTCATCCTAGCCCCGGGATCGGCGGCGGCGAGACATTTTCGTTCCGTTAGAGCGGATGGACGACCACCGCCCGCCCCGCCGCCCACGCGGTCGCCGACGGCACCCGCAGCAGGGCGGTGGCCCGGCTCAGGCTGAACAGCGCATGACTCTCCTGGAGCCCGCCCGGCTGAAACACGCCGCCCGGCTCCAGCGCGCCCCGCAGGTAATGCGGCCGGTCGCCCGCATTGGCCACCGCCGCCGCCAGGGTCGCCACCACCGCCGGCACCGGCCACTCCGCGGCCAGCGCCCCCTGCCATTTGCGCAGCGCCGGCGCGACAAAAAGATGAAACGTCACAAAGGCCGAAACCGGATTGCCCGGCAGCCCGAAGACACATTTCCCCTCGCGCGCGGCAAAGAGGAACGGCTTGCCCGGCTTGACCGCCACCCGCCAGAGGTCCGGCTTCCACCCGAGCGCGGCCAACGCCGGTTTCACATAATCGTGCCGCCCGACCGAGACGCCGCCGGCCAGGACCACGATGTCGCTCTGCTCCAGAGCCCGCTGCAGCGCAGCCGTCAGGGCCGCCAGATCGTCGGGCGCATGGCCGGCGCTGGCCGCGGCATCGCATCGGCGCGCCAGCGCCGCGAGCATCGGGCCGTTGCTGTTGTAGAGGGCCGCCGCATGCGGCAGCGGCTGGCCCGCCGGCACAAGCTCGTCGCCGGTCGTCAGCACGCGCACCCGCGGGCGGGTCGTGACCGCGACCGCGGCCCGGCCCTGCGAGGCGAGCAGGCCGATCCGCTGGGGGTTCAGCCGGTCGCCCGGCCCCAGCAGCTTCTGCCCCTCGCACACATCCGCACCGCGCCGCCGGATAAACTCGCCAGGGGCCGCGGCCTCGGTCAGGCGGATCAACGCCGTCACGGCATCCACCTCCACGTCCTCCTGCATCACCACCGCCGCCGCGCCCGGCGGAATCGGCGCTCCGGTGAACAGCCGGATCGCCCGGCCCGGCCCGGCCGCCATCGCCGCTTCATCACCCACCGCAACCGCCCGGCCCGCCGGCATCTCGCCCGCCACTTCCAGCCACCGTCCGGTCTGGCCGCAGTCGGCCGCATGGATCGCATACCCATCCATCGCGCTGTTGTCGAACCCCGGCAGCGCCACCGTCGCCACCACCGCCTCGGCCGCCCAACGCCCCTCCGCCTCCTCCAGCGACACCGTCTCGACCGCCCCCCCCGGCACCCCGTCGAGCACCCGGGCCACCGCTTCCTCCTCCGTGATCATGAGGGTGAATCGGTGGGTTCGAATGACTCGACCGGCTCCAAGGACTCGGCCGGCGATTCCGGCAGCGGCTCAAGCCCGGGAAGCTCGGGAATGATCTCTCGCGGACCAGACGGCTCGCCCAGCGGCGGCAGTGCCCCGGCGTCTCCAGAGCCGCCACCCGCGGCCGGCAGACCGGCCGCCGGTTGTGAAACGGCCGCGTCCAGGCCACCCGCGCCCGCGCCCGGATCGGCCGGCGGCGGGACAGTCGATACGACTTTTTCCTCCGTGGGAAAATAAACCACCTCCCCGACCTTCGGCGTCCCCTCGATAATGTCGGCCGCGATCCTATTTTTTTGGCGCTCGGGCGTGACTTTAAGCCTGCCCGTGACCGCCGCCGACCCCTGCGCCCTGACCACCAGCATCGCGTCCGGCTGGGCCATCGAGGCCAGCGGCGACTGCACCATCACAAATCCCAGCGCCGCCTCCACCAGCACCACCTGCCCCATCGGCCGCCGCCCCTGCCGCATGTCGCGCACAAACCGGTCGTCCGGTGCCGTCGCCTGGCGACGCAACAGCCCGCAGCCCGGCCCCGCGGCCGCCAGCCCAAGGGTCAGCATCAACATCAGAACACGAGGCACACCGTGCATGCCGCCCAGCCTTCACCGAATCCCGGCCCCCGCAAGCCCCGTCCACGGCCCGAAAATCGCCGTTCGCCAAGCCCGGCCCCCGGCTCCATCACGGCGGGCCGGCATGGGAAAAAGGTGAAAAATCCCCCACCCGAACCGGACCCCGTCGACCACGGCGGATTTTTGCACGGGGTTATTTGGATCGGGTGGTGATGGTGGCGAAGGCGAGGCGATGGTTAAATTTGTTCATGGAGTCGTGGAAGTCCTTGAGGGTTGATTGTCGGAGGTTTTTTCGTCGGCGTCTCCATTGGTAGTAGATGCCCATGGCCCCGCG